>JAEIGA010008246.1_pt1 | contig 15781 bp, 13 predicted proteins | sample 9270691 | NCBI WGS metagenome assembly JAEIGA01 (sample SAMN17057246, study PRJNA624740) | gut metagenome | biome: biome; isolation source: fecal sample | host: Bos grunniens | place: China: Xizang | collected 2019
AATTGAATATTCTGATTTTCAGGATAGAATGCAGGCAAGAAGTATGGAAACTAATGTCATAAGTGACGAGTTTTTAAGATAATTAACTATTTATTAGGAAGATATATAGGAAATGGCAAGAAGTACAATACAAGAAATAAAAGCAGGGCAAACAGGTACAGGTTTGTTAATCGAACATGACGGATACATTTCAATGTCTGAAGGTAAAAATAAGACATTGATGGAATCTTATAAACAATTGAATGAGAGTGGCGATGGTTCGTTCCATTGTCCATATCCTTTTATCGTTGATGCTGTTTTCCAAAAGTTTGGTATTGAGAACGCTAATGGTAGAATTTACCCTGAACACATATTAAAAAGACAGGTTGAAATTTATCAGAAAAGAATTAATGAGCGTTATGCCTACGGCGAATTAAATCACCCGTCAGATTCTACAATAGACCTTGGTAGAATTGCAATGAATATTGTTGAACTCCATTGGGAGGGTAGTACCCTTGTAGGAAAACTTGAAATCATAACAAGTAGGGGATTTAGAGAAACAGGTATTTGTTCTACTTTTGGAGACCAAACCGCAAATCTTTTGCTTAACGGACTTAAAATAGGTGTTTCATCAAGAGGTTTAGGTTCCGTTGAGACAAAAATGGGTAAACTCATAGTTCAGGATGATTTTGAAATTATTTGTTGGGATGTGGTTTCTGACCCTAGTACAAATAATGCGTTTATTAAAAGAGAGCAGGACGATATGAACTTGTGGGTAGAAGGCAAAACTGAAACTAAAAAAGACACTCTTTTAGAAAAATTAAACAAAATTGATGTAGAATTACTATAAATGTTTGATTTTTATTGATTTTTAATGTGAAAACAAGATATTTTTTAAAAATAGAATATATTTATTACTAAAAATAAAAACGTTTATAATCGTTAGGTAAAACATGAAAGGAAATAAGACAAATAGTGCTAAAGATATGTTGCTTTCAATGGATAATTTAACAGCAACCCTCAAAGAGGAAACTAAAAGCACAATTAAAAACATTTTATCTGAAGCAGTTAAAGATTATATGAAGAATGAAGTAATCAAAGAAGCTGAGGAAGATGAAGAAGATGTTGAATTTGATGAGACCTACAATGAAACAGATACTGAGGACGCAGATGTAGAGGAAACCGAAGTTGAGGATGCAGAGGTTGAGGATGAAACTGAGACTGATGTAGAGGATACAGAGGATTTCGATGCAGCCCAAGATGGAGAAGAGGACGTTGAGTCTGAAGACGAGGGTGACGAATGGTCTGAGTATGAAGATTACAAAGTAGGTGATGATGAATATGACTTCACAGGTGAGAATGATAGCACAGTTGTTGCTAAAGTCTTCAAACTTTTAAACGATGATGACCAAGTAGTTGTTAAACAGGATGGTGACAAACTTAACATCGTTGATAATGAAGCTGGCACCGAGTATGTGATTGAACTTAACCCTGATTCAGAAGATGAGTTCGAAAGTGAAGATGACGACATGTTCGAAGAGGAAACTCTTATGGATGATGAAACACTTGTAACAGAAGAGGATTTGGGATATACTGACAACTATCAGTCTAAAGACCCAATTCAGGGACTCTCAATGACAGAACCATCTAAATCAGGTAAATCTTGGTCAAAAGGTGTTCCAACAGGAACAACTAAACCTTGGGCAGGTAAAGGAAAGAGCGACCCATTTAACAAATCGGTAGGTAAGTCTGAAACTCTTTATGAGATTGACCTCAATGGTATGGAGGGATTAGAGGAGGCAGCAAAAACTGTTTCAACTCAGCCAATGAGAAAGATGACTAAGAGTCCTGCTAATAAAGTAAGAAAGGAATATGCTCCAGAGGTTTCTAAACTTATGGGTGAAGGAACACTTAATAAAATCCTTAAAACCGCTAAGGAGATTCAGAATGAAAACAAGGAATTGAAATCAGTTCTTGGTAAGTTCAAAGTTGCACTTCAGGAGGCAGTTCTTGTTAATGTAAATCTTGGTAATATTACTAAACTTATGATTGAGAATTCAACTACTCAGGATGAGAAGAAGAATATTGTTGAGCGTTTCAGTAATGAGGTTAAGACTGTTGAGCAGAGTAAGGCACTTTACGAATCAATTAAGAGAGATTTCGCAAAACAGAACAAAACAGTAGTGCTCGAAAAACAGATGAATGTTAATGGTTCATCTGCAATCAACGAGACAAAAGTTTACCAATCTGATGAAGTTAAAGGTGTTCTTGGCTTCATGAAAAGAATGGAAAATATTTAATTAATTGAAATAAATAAAAAGTAAATAAAAAAAATTATGAGAGAATTTTTAGCTTCAGGTCAGTTCGGTAGCATCGAACTCAATGAACAGAAAATGATTAGAGAGAAAATCGCTAACCGTTGGTCAGAGGTAGGTTTCCTTGATGGTCTTAACGGTCACGTAAGAGATAACATTGCAACTCTTTATGAGAACCAGGCAAAGGTTATTATGAACGAGGCTACATCTTCAGAGAACTCAGGTTCATTCGAGACTGTAGTATTCCCAATTATTAGACGTGTATTCAGCAAGTTGCTTGCTAACGATATCGTTTCAGTACAGGCTATGAACCTTCCTATCGGTAAGTTGTTCTTCATGCTTCCTGTAACTTCAGACCGTAAGTGGGAAGGTAAATTCGAAGACGGTACTGCTGTAGGTAGTCATGTAGGTCTTATGGGTTATACTCGTGAGAACCGTTATGGTGAGGGTGCTGAGAATGGCGTTATCACAGACAAAGCAAAAGAAGACAGATTCTATCTTCCTGATGAGGTTGTAAACTCTGGTGCTGAGGTAACTAAGTATATGAAGAAGACCCTTTATGACCTTTTCTACAATGATTTCCTTTTCGATAACTCAAAAGGTAAAATCCACATCAAACTTGGTAAAGCTGAGGTTGTAGGTTGGAATAAATATGGTGAACTTGAGGGTGCTACAGACGATAACAATGTTAATCCTTATATGCTTCACGCTGATGGTACAGTACGTAACCTTGTTATTGCAGTTCAGGGATTCTCACAGGTAAACAAAGGTAAACTTACAGGTCCTGATGGAAACGAAATGGATACTGAGGCATTCCTTGCTTCTTTGAAGGTTATCGCTAAGAATGGTATTGAGGGTGCTGAGACTGCTTCTTTCAAAGCAAATGAGGCAATTCCTTTCCGTGTTATGACACAGAAATATGGTAAAGGTATCGTAGAATACACAGACGCTGTTGACCAGAAAGGTACACTTTATATTGAACTTGACCTTGCTAAACCAGTAGTTAAAGCAGGACAGACAATTGATGGTTACATCGGTATTACTAAGGAATCTGCTGAGGCATTGGTTAAAAAAGGTGAGGAACCTCAGATTATGGTTGCTTGGTCACAGTATGACTCACTCGAACTTGAGACTGAGATTGGAGAGGTATCTTTCAAACTTGATTCAGTTACTGTATCAGTAGAGGAGAGAAAACTTCGTGCAACTTGGTCACCTGAACTTGCTCAGGACGTTGCTGCTTTCCACAACATTGACGCTGAGGCTGAGTTGACTGCTATCCTTTCAGAGCAGATTGCTGCTGAGATTGACCGTGAGATTCTTCGTGACCTTCGTTCAGCTGCTCCTTGGCAGAAGAGATGGGATGTAAACGGTTGGAGAAGAATGGCTGCTTTCTCAACTAACTATACTCAGAAAGACTGGAACCAGGAACTTATGACTGCTATCAACCAGATTTCTGCACAGATTCACAAGTCAACTCTTCGTGGTGGTGCAAACTTCGTAGTAGTTTCATCTGAGATTTCTGCAATCTTCGATAACCTTGAGTACTTCCACGTATCAGACGCTTCTGCTGAGTCAGACCAGTACAACATGGGTATTGAGAAAGTTGGTTCACTTTCAGGACGTTATCAGGTATATCGTGACCCATATTCACCAGCTTGGTCAATCATTATCGGTCACAAGGGTAAATCACTCCTTGACACAGGTTATATCTATGCACCATATGTGCCAATGCAGTTGACTCCTACAATGTACAACCCATTCAACTTCGCACCTGTTAAGGGTATCATTACTCGTTATGCTAAGAAATGCGTTAACAACCGTTTCTATGGTGCAATCAAAGTTGACGGTCTTACAACTTGGAACCCTAACGAACTTCGCTAATCATAAGTTGGTTATATACCAACATACAATAAGAAAAGGCATCAGAATTTCTGATGCCTTTTTCCTTTTTAATAACTTATTTCAAGAATTAATGTTTTAGTTTTGAAATTATTTGTTTTAGCATATTCTCTGTTATTGTTATTATTTTGGACTTTTGTGTTTGAATATATGCATCTATTGCGGAGATTAATTCGTCTGTAGTTTTATAAACAGGGGCAAAATAATCGTTTGGTATTTTCTTTTCAAATGAGATATAAAATAGTTTAACTCCATTTTGTGTACACAGTTCAAATTTACGTTTATCACGAGACCATAAAACTTCAAATGCCTCTTGTCCACCAAATTTGGCATTGGGGGTAAAATGTTGCCTACCTTGATATTCAATACCTATTTTATAATCAGGTAAATAAACATCTATACTTAACGATGAAGTTTTACCGTGTAACCATTTAGGGCGATATTGCGTAGAAACATTTTCGTATTTGTTTTTTAACGCTTCATATGTTTGTTTTTCTGACGCACCAAATTTTCTACCACATTCAGGACAACCACAACCATGTAGATGGTCAGCAGGTTTTTGGGTAAACTCCCCATGAATCGGACATATAATGGTTACCTTTACTCTATTATTCACATAATCAACTTTCGAATAATCATATTTATCCCCATGAACTTTTTGTGCTTTAGTGATAAAATCTTGCGTGTTTGATTTTTGATATGCACCTTTTCTTGTATTGGCACATTTTGGGCAACCCTGACCTCTAAGATGATTATGGGCAGTCATGGTAAATTCTCCGTGTTCAGGACATATAATTGTTACGGGTATATGGGAACTAATATAATGAGATTTAGAATAGTCGTATTTATTTCCATGTTTTTTAATTGCATCTTCTATAAATTCTTCATTTGTACGTTTTCCATTCACGCCACTACGTTTATTAGCACATTTGGGACAACCTTGACCATGTAGGTGGTCTTTAGGTGTTTGCCAAAATTCCCCATGCTTAGGGCAGATAATACAAGTTTTTGTTTTATTGTTAATATATTCCGACCAAGAGTAATCATACTTATTATCATGTATATTTTTTGCCTTTTCTATGAATTCTTGTGTTTGTGAGTCTTTTACCATATTTTACAATTCATTATATTTATAAATATAAATAAATTATAAATAATATGATTGATTATCAATACATAGCAACAGAGTATGCAAAATGTTTAATAGATAAAAGTAGAATTTATATGATTCAAAATTATCTTAAAACTTATGATGCTACTCAAAGAAAAGATGTGCCATTTAACTTATTTCCCAGACAGCAAGATATATGTACTACATTAGGAAATGCAGCAAATGCAGTCTTCACAAAACCGAGACAGGCAGGTATTTCAACAACAGTAAGTGCATTTATTGCTTGTGAAATGGCGTTGTCTGAAGAGGAATCACCCGTTACTGCATTAGTAATAGGTAACACATTAGACTTGGCACAATTGATGCTTTTTAAAGTCAGAGATTTTCTTTTACAATTACCTTTATGGATGTGGGGTAAAAATTTTGATGAATTAGGTTATGATATAACAAAACCACCAAAAAACAAAAATTTGATTTTCGAAGTTTGTAACGGTAAGGAAGTAAAATTAATAAATGGTAGCAAAATAGTTGCACGTTCATCAGGACCTGATGCTTCCCGTGGAGTTGGTGGAGTGACTTTTTTGTGCTTTGATGAGGCAAGTTTTATTGAGAACGGAAAAGATGTGTATGCATCTGCTCTACCAACAGTATCAACAGGTGGTCATATTATAATGATTTCAACACCTAATGGTAAAGACCAACTTTATTATGAAACTTGTAGGCAAGCAAAACTTAAAGGAACCGATGAATGGAATAATTTTGAATTACTTGAACTGAAGTGGTATCAAGACCCACGCTATAATAAATTCCTTGAATGGACAAGAAAAAATAGTGAAACGGGTGAAATTGAAATTCTTAAAGAAAACTATATTGATAACGATGGGAATGTTGAATATTCCCCTAATTTATGGTTTCAAAGAGAAAAAGATGGATGGAAACCTCGTTCTCCTTGGTATAATAGAATGTGCCAACAGTTTAACAATGACAGTCAAAAGATTGCACAGGAGTTGGATGTGTCTTTCTTGGGTTCAGCAAGTAACGTAGTTGACCCCGAATTTATTGAAATGCAGAAAGAATTAAACGTGACACAACCGTTAAAGAAAGGAATTGATGGTGACCCATTTATGATAGAAGAAACTTGGGTTTGGAAAACTCCAATACCAGGGCATAAATACCTATGTTCAATTGACTGTTCAAGAGGTGATTCTGCGGATAGAACTGCAATTGAGATAATTGACCTTGATGGTATTGATTCGGATGGTAAACCTTGTATTGAACAAGTTTTAGAATATCACGGAAAGAAGACAGGAGATGATATAGGTGAAATTGCTTTTTATTATGCGTCAATGTATAATAATGCTTTTACTATTATAGATTGTATTGGTGGTACAGGTGACGCTTGTTTGCTTACTATGATGAGATTGGGTTATAAGAATCTTTATTATGATGACCCTACGCTTAAGACATATACAATGCAAAGAGATGCGTCATCAATTCCTTTAACATCCGATGGACGTTTACCTGGTTTCCATAGCAATTCAGTTCGTTTCCAAATGTTAACATTCTTTGCTAATATGGTGCGTACTAATCAAATTAAAATTCGTTCACAAAGAGTTATTGACGAGCTTGATACTTGGATATATAAAGGTGATGCAGGTAGAATTGACCATATGGATGGATGTCATGATGATACGTTAACTGCATTAGCGATGGGTGTTTTTGTTATGCAATATTCATTAAAGAAAATAGAAGATGCATTATCTAAAGATGTTGCAATTTTAAATGCGTGGGTGGCAGGACGACAATCTGTTATGGACACAATGAGACGAGAGGTGACAACTAATACAAGCGTATCGATAGCACCAAAGACAAGTATGCCTATTTATACAGGAAATCAAATTCATAAAGCCGCTGATACCGTGGGTGGGTCTTGTATGTGGTTATTTGCTAAATCAAGGTAGATAAATGATTTAAATAAGATATTTATATTATAATATATTTCTCATTATGAAAGTTACAGAAGAAATACAAAGGTTGTTTAAAAAAGTTAGAACTACTTGTGGTGCCCCTATTATGGAAGTACAACTTGAAGATACTATGTTATGTGATTTACTTGAAATGTGTATCGAAGATTACGCCGAAAAAGTGCAGAATTGGTTAGTTGAGAATCAATGGGCAACACTTTATGGTAAAAATGTTTCAAACACTGATATGGCATTTGCATTATCAACACGTACCCTTGATATGATGAAAGATTATTCATATTGGTTTTCAAAACAAGTAGGTCTACAGCAACAAGGACCATGGGAACTTAAAAAAGATTTCATTACCATAGAGCAGGGAAAACAATGTTATATTATACCTGCTGGTAGAGAAATTAACAAGGTAATGTATGTTAATCCGCCAACAACAAATGCAGCATTATTTGCTAATTATGGTGGAATTGATATAGGATTTGGTGGGGGATTTGCACAGATAGGAGGTGGTGCTTATGGACCAATAGGCGGGTTTTATACTGCACCTGCTGCTGATGTAGCATATCTTGCGACTGATTTAGCTTATAAAAATAGATTACTTAGAAGTGATTTAACTTATAAAGTAACTGCGGGTCCAAATGGTACTAAAATACTTCATTTGCTTTCAACCCCAGGTTCTAAACTTTCATTTGGATATATGGGAGGTATGGGACAAGGTATTGGTCTTGTTGGATGTGAGGTATGGTATACTTATTATGACGTAAATTCAGCAGAGGAAGCAGATGAATGTCGTTTAGCAAATCCTGATGTAATTTTAACGCCCGACCAAGTTCCATTAAATAGATTAGATTATGCGTATTTCAATGAACCCACTAAAGTAATTATTCGACAACTTTTAGTTGCTAAAGCAAAAGAGACATTGGGTAATGTTAGGGGTACTTATTCAGGAAAAGTTGGAATTCCTCAGGCAGAACTTGCCCTTGATTATCAGATGTTACATACTCAAGGACAACAGGAGTGGCAAAAAACTATGGAAAATCTTGAAAAACGTCTTGAAAGAATGAGCCCTGCTAATATGCTTGAAACACAAGCAAAAATAGTACAGCAAACGCTTGAAATACAAAAGAATATTCCACTTGGAATATATACAATATAATTGAAAATTTGAACTTTTTTCTTATTTTTTATTTAAAAGAAACAATATATGGCAAATAATAAGACAATATTTCAGAGATTGAGTGGTGTTTTCAGAGGTAGAGACAATATAGCACCTCCTGTTCCTATGAATATCCCCTCTAATGAAATTATTTTCCAAACAACGGATAAAGGAGAGTATGAAAGAGAGTTATTGCAGAGAAAACAAGAGAAACTTGTCTCAATGCAATGGGTTAAAGCAGGTTTGGATAATGCTCAACAACAAATAGGGGACTTAACTAAAATCAAGTTAATGTATCATGATGCCGACCTTATGGATGGGTGGCCAGAGATTGCGGCTGCTTTGGATATTTTGTCTGAAGAAGCATGTACAATTTCCAATAAAGGCAGAATGATTAATGTTTATTCAAAATCAGATAGAATTAAATCTATATTGGATGATTTGTTTATTAATCGTCTTGATTGTCATGTTATGTTACCTATGATAACTCGTGCTACCGCAAAATACGGAAATCAGTTTATGTTATTAAATATTAATACAACTGAAGGGGTACTTGGATGGAGACAGTTACCCGTTTATGAGATTGATAGGATAGAAAATGGTATGCCTAATGCATATACTGTTGGACAAACGGCAACCACTGGTATTTCTGACGATACTAATTTTATTTGGACAGGTAAAAATATGTCAATGCCATTTAAAAATTGGCAAATTGCGCATTTTAGACTTTTATCAGATTCTTTCTTTTTACCATATGGCGTAAGTTATACACACAAGGCAAGACGTGCATGGAGAATGTGTTCTATGATGGAAGATGCGATGCTTACTTATCGTCTCGAAAGAAGTATTGAAAGAAGAGTGTTTAAGATATTTGTTGGAACAATTGATGATGCGGATGTTCCTGCCTATATTAATGAAATTGCGAATAATTTTAAAAGAACACCTATTATTGACCCTCTTACAGGACAAATTGATTTAAGAAAAAATTTCTTGGATGTATCATCTGATTATTTCATTCCTGTAAGAAGTGAGAGTGCCCCTAATCCTATCGAAACACTTCCTGCTGCAAACAATTCAACAAGTATGGATGACATTAAATATATGCACGATAAAGTGTTATCAGCATTAAGAATACCTAAAACTTTCTTGAATTTTCAAGAAGCACAGGGTAAGGGTCAAAATCTTTCGCTTATGGATGTTCGTTTCAGTAGAATGGTTAATAGAGTACAGCAAGCAATTCTAATGGAACTCAATAAAATTGCGATTATTCATTTATATTTATTGGGGTTTCATGATGATTTAACTAATTTCACCCTTTCAATGAATAACCCATCGTCTCAAATTGAGGCAATGGAATTGGAAGCATTACAAACGAGAGTTACGATTGCACAATCGGCATTGGCAGACCCAGGAACAGGTATTCCTTTATTGTCACAGCATTATGTGCTAAGGGAAATAATGAAATTTAGTGACGCTGAGATTGAAAATATATTAAATGAAATACGTTTGGAGAAAGCACTCGCTGCTGAACTAGAGAAAACTTCGCAAATTATTGAGCGTTCTCATGTATTTGACCCTGTTGATAGAATATATGGAAAACCTAATGCGGAATATCAGGCAGGTGCCCCTGGTGAAGAAGGTATGGGAGGCGAAGGTGGTCTTGGTGGAGGAGGACCTATGGGAGGTGCTGACTTCGGAGGTGGAATTGATGATTTCGGAGGACCTGACGGAGGTGGTGAAGATTTCATGGGTGAATCTGAAAGCGTAGGAATGGATGATGCCCCTGCTGCTGATGAGGGTGGAGCATTACCTGAATCTCATAGGAATAAAAAACCACTATTATTCGAAGAAAGAGAGTTATTAAGTAACTATCTTAAAAACTATTCTCAAAAAATCACAGACAGAGAAAGAAAAAAAGAAGTTGTGTTCGAAAGAGTTGATGTCTTAGATAAAAATTTATTTATAAATGAAAGTATTGATAAAACAATATCTGAATTGGATTCATTTATAAACGGTATTGATGATATTGAGAGCGAATAATATATTTATATATAAACTATAATAGAAATGGATATACAGAAAAGATTACTCAATGCTACGACAATTGAGGAAATAGATACAATTAAAAAAGCATTTAATAGATTATGTGAATCACGTGTTGAGAAATTGGAATTATTAAATACAATATCAAATATCTCGTCATTTGGTGAGCTTAAAACCATATTCGAATCAATTGCACCATCTCTTTTTACTTCATCATATGGTAGAAATTGTATCAAGAGATTCGTTAATACAATTAATGAGAATAAGAGTTTACAGACAATGTATCTCTTAAATGAGAACATCGCACATTGTTCTTATGATGGGGATAAGAAAGCATTTCTTACAGAGTCTATTAATCTCGCTAAAGATGTCAATAAGAATGATTTCTTGAAAGGTATTATTGCACTTCAGGAAGATTTAATTAAAGGAGTTGCCATCCTTACAAGTGAAGATATAAAGAATATCAATAATGCAATCAATGAGATTAATCTTAATAAAGAAATGTCTGAGATATTAGACAATTTAGTGCTTAATCCTAAAAGAATGAGCAACCTTCTTGAATTTAACCAATCAATTGATAAATTGGCCCCTTATATGGAAGAGATTGCTAATATTAAAAACGACACCAAGGTTTTAGGCGAGTCAGTTGAAGATATTATTAATAGAATTAATGAGGAAGAAAGTAAAGAGAACATTGATTTCATTAAGACTTTGATTGAATCGGAAGATAAAGAGTCTATTTTTGAAGAATATAAAGATGATTGTATCAAGTCTATTAAAAAGGCAATTAGAGAAAATAAAAGTGACGAGGAAATCTCTAATAAACTTTCAGTCATTTTGGAGAAAATAGGTAATAAGGAATATAATATATCAACATTTGGTGCTGATATTGCATCATTTATTGAAATTGAAAATGTAATTGAGTAGATATGGGAAAGGTAATAAAGGTGAATGAATCTCAATTAAAAAATGTTGTTAAAACATCGTTAGTTGAGGACGTATCTAAATTAGGCAGAAAAGTTGCCCGTAAAGTAATGAAGGACATTCAACCTTATACATCTCATTTATATAGAGATAATGATTGGAGTGGTGTCAATGAACTTATATCTGCAATTAAAAAAAGTATTGAAGGATATGGGGAATTGGAAGTAAATGTTAACAAGGGAGGGTATGCGAAACCTATTTGGGAATATCCTAATTATAAAGAATATTTATTGACAATTAATTTGACAGATGGTACATCAATCAACGGTGCAATTAATTGTCATGCAGCAGGTACAATGGAAGATTTATTTAGTGTTTATGATATGACATGTCAGTTCTATATATAGTCACTTGACTTTTTGAACATTTCTCTTATATTATATAAGAGAAATGTTTTTATTTATGGCATGTAAGGAAATGGTAGAGAAGAAAACTAAAAGGGGAGAGTTTTCTGTGAAAATAGGTTCCACTGATAGAACTAATCAAAGGGTCATATTTTTTGAAGGAACCGCATATATATCCCCTAATTACGAATCAGATGATTACACTAAAGATATTACTGAAATTGAACGATTTTCGAGACGAAAAATTTTAGATGTAATTTCAGAAACAAAGTTATTTCAGAAAGATTTCATTTCAAATTTTGATGTATCTGCCGTTAGAATGAAAAAAGGTAAATATTCTTGCTTACAGTTTGAATATTATCTGATACAGCCTAAAAGTGAGAATATTTTGACTGTTAAAGATATCGTAAAGGAGAAATTGGATAAATTATATTTAAAACCATTTGAAGATATTGAACAGAAATTAAAAGAATTTGAATTTACAATAAGTAATAAGAAACCAAAACCCGTTATATAACGGGTTTTTCTTTTATAAAGATATTTATATAAATAAGGTAAACGATTATATGGAAAAGAAAGTTGTTTTAAATGAAAACCAAATAAAACTATTACAGGAATCAATGTTTAGAAATATACGTACATTTAGTGATTTATTAAATGCCGTGAAAAAGGCTGCATATATGGGTATTTTAACAACCTCTTTAGTTGGGGGTATTATACACCATTATAAGTTAAATGATAAGCAAGCAGAGGAAATTGCTGCGATTGCGGATGATTATACCAATAAACAAGAAGATACGAACCCATGGGTTCTTGCTTGTGGCGGAGCAATGGCGACTGTATATAATGCAGTTGCGGAGCAATGTAATGACGACTGTGGCAGAACTGCGAGTATGTTTAGATTAAATCTTAAAAATCCTTATTCACATAGAATTATTGCAATAGAAAGAACTATGATGGATAGATATGGTTTGCAAATGGGTGATGTTGTTTATCTTGAAGGTGTAGGTAAATATGATGGTGTATGGCAGGTACAGGATAAAATGAACAAACGTTTTGCGGGTATGGATAAGATTGACCTTTTAGTTAATAATGACACAAAAACGGGTAAATGGGACAATGTTAAAATTTATACCTTGAAAGATAAATCATTGACAAGTCAATATAAATCAGAATTAGCACCACAGTTATCAAAGGATGCTTTTAATGCACAGTTTAAAAAGAAAGTTTAGTTATGTTGGAGTTTTATATAAATCAAAATAGCACAAACCCATCTTTGAGGGTTGAATTAATTAAAGATGGCCGATATACTTTCAATAAATTTAACAATGCAATTCAAGATAGTGTCGTTACGTTTTATATGAAAGATAGAGAGACTGACATATTAAAAATCTCAGGCGGTCCTGTAAATGTTTTAGAGAGCGCTGAGTCTGGATGTGAGGAGAAAATGATTCTTGAATATAGATGGAAACCACGTGATGTAAAAAACAAAGGTATATATCAAGGATGGTTTAATATTCAGTATAATGGTGATATTTATGAAGCAGGAGTGGATTATCCTGATGGGAATTTAATTGTCCCAATACAAGAAGATTTAATAATTTATATAAAATAAAGAAAGGGGGCCAAAAGCCCCCCTTGTTTTTAAGTATAGGACCTTACTATAAGTAAGATTTAACTAAATTATATTAAGAGTGGGATAACTTAATCCTCGCAATGATGGACTCCGTTACTCAAAATATTCTAAAAGCACATTAATAATCGGATTTCTAACCACATGTTCCTCACCAAACTCAATGATTCCGATTCTATCATCAGGTTTGTTTTTAACTTTATTGATAATATAAGTTAACCCTGAATTATTTTTATTAAGTTTTGGGTGGTCGATTTGGTCGACATCACCACTAATAATGGCCACACTATTTGCTGCCATACGGGTTAACAAAGTTTTCATTCCTCTAATTGTAAGGTTCTGCATTTCATCTGCAAGAATAATACAATTTTTTAAATTAACACCTCTTAAAAAAGAGATTGGCATAAATTCAATCAAATTTTCTTTAAAAAGTCTTTCCCTTTCTTCTTTTCCTATGATTTCATCAATCACAATCAAGAAACTCATCATACTTGGTAAAAGTTTCTCATCCACGTTACCAGGGAGAAGTCCTAATTGTTCTTCACTTTGGACAGCACTCGTAATCAAATATATTTTTTCAAAATTATTATCTTCTTTAAGTAGTTCCAATGCTTTAAGGACCGCAACATAAGTTTTACCGCATCCTGCCGAACCTGTAGCAAAAACAATCTCCTTTTCTTCAATCATTTTCGCATATTCTTTTTGTTTTTGGTTTTTACATTTTAGTTTAACCTTGTAATGGACTTTTTTTCTTCGAGGTGCCATAACCTCGTCCTCAAAGGGAGATTCTTTAACCACGATTGACTCGTCAATCAAGAATGGAGTTTTTTTCTTTTTTCCCATTCAAAGTTATTTTACAATAACATTATTTTGAGTTTTGATAGTAAAAAATAAGTCTTGCTTTATTAATAAATAGTGAGCGTTTTCATTTAATCTGTCTTCAAAAATAAATTATTTTAATATAAAAATAAATGGTTTTCTTAACTATTTATATAGTAAAAGAATACGAAAAATGATAAAGCATACTTTTTTAAAAAAATGTTGTACTATTATAAAAGATAGTAATGTAAATACAGGACTTAATCCTGTTGCAGAATTGAATGCAGGGGATGTCATATCAAGAGCTTTAGTCTATTTTGATGAAAAGGAACTTTTATCATTAGTAGATGATAAAACATTTGCAGATGTAAGTAAGTTAAAACACATATTAAAACTCACAAACTGTGGTTCAATTAACGCTAATATGTTTGACAAGAAACTTTATAGTGAATTTGATGGTAATAAAAAAGAAAGAGCTACTTTTTTTGATGTTATTGTGTTACCAATCTATGAAAATTGGGATGAGGGGCGTGGTTTTAATCATGCTCAGGATTATTGGACTATTTCACCTAAAGGATATTCAGAACAAGGATGTACATGGTTAAAAGCTTACGATGTAAAAGAGTGGGATAATGGCGAAGGAATTTATTCAACCGAATTCATACAGAAAGAAATAGTAAAATGGAGAAATAAGGAAGAGTCTCTTATTTTGAGTATTCAACATTTTGAATTTGGAAACGAAAATTTTGTATTAGATATTACTAACTTTGTTAATGATATTATAGGTGGTAAGAGAGAAAATTTCGGATTATGCATAGCATTTTCCCCTGATTATGAAAATTATGACTTTGACATCACAAAATACGTTGGATTTTTTACTAACCACACAAATACATTTTTTGAACCTTACCTTGAAACCATATATGATGAGGGAATAAGAGATGATAGAGCAACGTTCTATTTAAATAAAACAAATAGACTTTATTTCTATGCTAATATCAATGGAGAACCACATAATTTAGACTATTTACCTACTTGTACAATAGATGAAGAGGAGTATCCTGTTAAACAAGCGTCAAAAGGTGTTTATTATGCCGAAATTACGCTTTTATCGTCTGTTGTAGGGGGTAATGTGGTTTTATATGATAAATGGTCTAATTTGTCCTTAAATGGGTTAAAAATGGAGGTTGTTGAAATGGAATTTGTAACACTTAACCCTAATCAATATTATAGTCTTGGCAATGATATTGGAAACAAACAGAAAACACAACCATCTTTTAGCGGAATAAATTATGGGGAAAAACTTGGTAAAGGAGAAATTAGGCAGTTAACAATTGATTTTAGGGTCCCATACACAAGTGATAAAAGGGTGTTACTGGATTCGGGTGAATGGAGGTTATACACAAAAGACAACAAGGATGAAATTGATGTTTTCAAATATCAATTGATAGAGAAGGGTTATTTACATAATTTTGTTATGATTAATACAAATGATTTAGTACCAGGAAAATATTTTATTGAT
>JAEIGA010008247.1_pt1 | contig 15777 bp, 13 predicted proteins | sample 9270691 | NCBI WGS metagenome assembly JAEIGA01 (sample SAMN17057246, study PRJNA624740) | gut metagenome | biome: biome; isolation source: fecal sample | host: Bos grunniens | place: China: Xizang | collected 2019
AGATATGGAAAAGAATACGGAATTAAATTCAAGTTTTTTGAGACGAAGCTGAACGAAGACACCGCAGGACTTGCAAAAGGGTTTGACGGTGTTTGTGCATTTGTTAACGATACAGCAGACGAGGCTGTTATCAATCATCTGCATCAGCTTGGTGTTAAGGTTATAGCTCTCAGATGTGCAGGTTTCAACAACGTTGACGTTAAATCAGCCTTTGGAAAAATTCACGTTTTGAGAGTTCCTGCATATTCCCCATACGCAGTAGCTGAACACGCAATGGCGTTGCTACTGACCTCAGTAAGACGGATACACAAAGCATACAACCGTTCAAAAGACTTCAATTTCAGCTTATCAGGACTTACAGGGTTTGACCTTTACGGAAAAACCGTGGGGGTTATAGGCACGGGAAAAATCGGAAAAATATTTATAAACATCTGCCTTGGGTTCGGAATGAAGGTTTTAGCTTACGACAAATTCCCCTCCAAAGAATTAGAATCTTCAGAGGGGATAAGATACGTTTCTATTGATGAAATTTTTGAGAAAAGCGATATAATCTCACTTCATTGTCCATTGACAGAGGAGACGTATCACCTTATAGACAATTCAGCCATAGACAAATGCAAAAAAGGGGTTGTTCTCATTAACACCTCAAGGGGTGCTTTAGTCGATGCCGAGGCATTACTCGCAGGGATAAAATCAAGGAAAATCGGAGCTGCCTGTCTTGACGTATACGAAGAAGAAGCGGAATGGTTTTTCGAGGATAACTCAGGTCATATAATGGAGGATGACACGTTGGCTCGACTTATTTCTATGCCCAACGTTATAGTTACCTCCCATCAGGCGTTCCTCACAGAAGAAGCACTTTCAAATATTTCCGAAACAACAGTTAAAAACATCCACAGTTTTTTTAAAGACGGAAGATGCGACAACGAGGTATGCTATCGCTGTGGCAGAACCGAAGACTGCATAAAAGGGAAATGCTTCTGACCTTTTAGTATGACGGTTTTGTCTGACGCTTTAAAACACTTCCAATGGTTTTCTTTGCCTCTTTATCGAAGGTAAAATACAAAAGTGCGAAAACAGCAACGTACGTCGAACCGCCCAATACGAAAGAGAGCAAAGAAGACCTTATATTATTACAAGGAATCAGGCTACTTACAAAATATCCAGCCAACGTTGCGACAGCTTCAAAAGGGATTATCTTTTTAAAGCAAGGAAGAAAAACCCTCCACACCTTTATTTTTATTTTCTTGGTATAGAACCACATCATAAAGAAAAGCTGCACAAAGGAGCAAACGGACGTTGCCACAGCAGCGCCAATATATCCAAAGGGTTTAAGAAGCAAAAGTGTCAGCACTATATTTGACAAAGTGTTACCTGTCAGCACGAAAGTATAAATCATTCGCTTTCCTAAAGCATCAAGGACGTTTGTCAACACTCCCATTAAAAAAATCAAAAAAGAAGGAAGCATCAGAATTATGGCGATTAGCCACGCATCTTCAAACTGGTCTCCATAGATAATCTTTATAAATGGTTTTCCCACGGCTATGAACCCGCAAAAAATTGAGCCACAAACAACAGCAGACAGCTTTGATGCAGAAATATATTTATCCATCAGCCCGTCGGGTGACGTGCCACCGCTTATAGCTTTTACTATCTGAGTGGAATACATACTATATGGAACAGTACCCACAGAACAAAAAACACTGAATATATACATTGGTACAGAATACAACGTTACAGCCTCTGGAGAGATAAACATACCTATAAACATTTTATCAACGTTGTTATTCGCTTGATTTATCAACGATTGAAGGAACAATGCCACGGAAAGCGGAAGCACTGTTTTAAACACCTTGGAATCATAATTTTTTATACTGAATTCAAGTCCAAGATGCTTTTTTACATATCCATAGGACACCAAAAGAGTACAAAGGCTTATGAAAATATCAATTACAGCTATAACGAGAGCATATCTGTATTTGAAAACTATAGCACCGATTAAAACCGTTCTTGAAGCCGTGGAACAAATTTTAATTATTGGAGAAAAATGATACTTTTCAAAGGACAAGGGGATCCCACTAAGGCTCTGTGCATAAAAGGAAACTACAAGGTTAATAGTAACAAGCACAAATATCTCTTTTGCCGTTTTTATATTTTCAGCAGTAAAGCTCTTTGAATACGCCCGATCGATAAAAAAGAACATCACCACCGACGCAATCAGGATAATTACAACGAGTACGTTTGTTATCGTCCACACGGTAGACACCGTTTTATTGAGTTTTTCCTTTGTCGACTTCGTTCCTCTACAGGCAGAAAGGCTTTGTGCCATTACCGTGCCTGTTCCAAACTCCAAAAGCACAAGGTAGTTGGCGAAGGATGCCACGGTCTGATATATTCCGTATTCAGTTTCTCCAAGGCATCTTATCAAATATGAAGAAAGGAACAAGCCACAAATCATATTTACTATTAAATGTATGTATGAAAGGGCTATCCCCTTATTTCTCGACTTCATATAAAACACCCACAAGAAAAACCTGTTGATACCACCTCAACAAGCTTTTTTATTTTTTCTCAAAAACACCCTTTACTTTTTAGGGAATTTATCCCATTTATCCTCAATAGCGGGGGCAACACTACAAGGGCCGTCTTCAAACAGCTTTGACACGTCGCTGTCCTCAATAATACCCACAACAAGCTCTATGAAACAACTTGCCGCAGCTTCTGCGTTCCACGTATTTTTTATGGTTTCATAAGCATTCAAGCCAAGCTTTTCTGCCGTTTCGGGAGAAGTCAACAGAAGATTTAGCTTTTCTGACAGCATCTCAACGTTTTTAGCCTCATACACAAGTCCGTTTTTCCCATCCTTCACAAGATACGGAGTAGCACCTGCAGAATGACTTGCCACAACAGCACAAGCGCTGCTCATACTTTCATTAAGCACAGCACCCCAGCCTTCCTGAGCATCGCCTGTAAACAGATATATGGATGATTTTTCCATCTCATCCCTCACCCTATCTGGTGGAATAAAATCAGAAAACTCAACTCTATCCCCAAGTTCATTTTTTTCCACAAAGGATTTAAGCTTTGATTCCTCTTCACCGTTACCAATCATTTTCAACTTGAAATCAAGTCCGTCTTTTTTCAATCGCAGACAAGCTTCCAAAACGTCCATTGGATGTTTCCATTCCAGAAGTCGTCCACACCACAAGATGCTTTTTTCTTCCTTTTTACCCAACGGCTCCTCAAAAGTTTTTGTTTCAGGGAAATATCCCCATTTAAAAGCTTTGTTTACAAACGAATTCAATTTTTTATAATCCCACGATGCGTATGCACTTGCACAAAGGAGATAAACCGATTTATTTTTTGGAGCTCTGACTTTCCACGTAAGATACATTTTGGGATAATACCACCATTTAACGTTTGGTTTCAACGGACGTTCAGTATAATAGAAGATGATTTTATTTTCCTTCAGACGTCTTTCGAACAAATATCTCGGTTCAAATCCACAAATAACAATGTCTGCCTTGTAGATTTTTTCTTCCAACTGTAAAAGCTCTTCTTTTTTCGATCCGCAGTTGATTACGTATGGTGGCACTTCTACACTATCATAACCCATCTTTTTTCGTTCGTCTTCCATTTCTTCTGTGGAAACGAAAATAAAATCCATCCTTTTATCATTATACAATGCGTCGCAAAGGGGTTTTTGATGATGATTGAAAAAATTTGACACGAAAACCACTTTAAGTTTCATATCCTTTTTCAAAACGAACCGAAGCTTAGTGGAATTTCTATACACAAGATATTCCGAATATGGAGTAAACGGATCACTTATAACACTTTCGTGGTGACTTTTCTTTTTCTCTTCAGGAATATCATTTCTCCAATCCCCGTATTTTTGTTCAAGGTATTCTTCTATTTTTTCGGGAACGATTACCTCCACGCCCTCAAAAAAAGCCTTTTTTCCTTTTCCATACTGGGATTTTGGAGCATATTCCAACCTTCCGCTACGGTTTCCGTGGTTACACCATATATCTGAGCAATCCGTCGAATACTTTGAGACAAGCTTATTATATTTTTCAGAAACCATTGCAACGTTTTTATTAAGTCCCAGCAAGTCTATAATCCCATGTATCATCTTTGTTCTTGTGGTTCTTTCAATATCTGCAACAGACAAAAACACCGCATCGTAATAACGTTTCAAAATCTCATATTTGAATCTTTTAAGCTTCCCTTTTGGATAACCATCCAAGGGAAAAACGTCAATAAATGCGCCGTGATTCATATTTATATGAGCAACGGTTTTTTCCACAAAGGTGGTTTCTGAGTCTCTGAGCTTTGTATACATTATAGGGAAATTGGAATCCGTTGTGGAATTTTGCAAAAAGATATTGTCTGGCAGATATTTACCTGCCTCTTTTATAAAAACATCGTAGTCTTTTCTCGGAAGTGCCACGTCAATATCGTCGTCCCAAGGAATAAATCCTTGATACTTTTCTGCTCCTAAGGCACTACCGCAGACAAGATAATATTCAAGCGAAAGCTTTTCGCAAACTTTTTGGAATTCCAAAAAAAGCTGAAACTCCTTCTGCTGTAAAGGTGTCATATTATTTCCCTATAAAAATCCATATATTTTTTTAAAAATATCCCTTCGCTGAACCTTTCTGACCGTAACTTACAATCGTTTTCAGAAAATATTTTTTCCTCACATATGCGTTTAACTGCATCTATAAGAGCTAACACGTCTCCCTTTTTTACGGACATACCACTTTTTTCGCAAAATATCTCTGCACTACCGCCTGTATCAAAGGCAGCTATTGGAGTTCCACAAGCAAGAGCTTCTATATTTACCGTTGGAAATGTATCCTCCAATGTGGGATTAACAAAAACGTCCGCCGCAGAATACAGTCTGGAAAGCTCGTCCACGTTTTCAGTTCTTCTTATGGGAATAATCCTTCCTGTAAGATTCTTTTCAACGTTTTCGTCTGTTCCAACAAGAACCACAGTATATTCCTCACCCAAGGTTTCCGAAAGCTCCACAAATGCGTTCAACCCCTTTTTTTCATCCCACGCATACGAGACGCCCAAAACCATATATTTTGTGTTTATTCCATATTTTTTTCGAATTTCTGTTTTTTCAATATCGTCTCTGGGATAAAAAGCCGTCAGATTTATTCCGTTATTAATAACTTTCACGGGATAATCCTTCAAAAAAGACTCTTTCACCTTGGTTTTCAGCCACTCAGACGGAGTGACTATATATAAATTTTCTACGTTACAAAAAAGCTGCTTTTTCCTTAAATACTCTCTTTTAGAAAAATCAAAATACGTCTCAGGATAGCCCTTGTATGAACACTCAAAGCAACCTGTTTTCCACTTCTCGCAGCCAACGCCTTCGAAATGAGGACAGCCACCTGTAAAGCTCCAGCAATCGTGAAGCGTCCACACAACCTTTTTCTTTGACTTTTTCAAATAGTCAAAAAGCATCTTAAGATTAAGGAACCAACCGTGGATATTATGAAGGTGTATTATGTCGGGGTCAAACTTTTTTATTCTCGAGATAAGACGCAACGTGGAAAAACGTGAATATCCACCATGTTTCCCCGTTATTTTAGAAAGCTCGGTATGAAGCTTTTTTTCAACAAGTCCGCTTGTGATAAAGAAATCGTCTCTGGGCTTTTTCGACCAAGTAAATCCCGCGGTACACAGAGTGGTCCCACCCTCTTTTCTGGTCTCGTCTGCAAGGGCAAACATTATTCTTCCTGTGCTTCCGTAGGATACTACGTTTATATATAATACCTTCATATAGATTCCGTTTCATTACATAATATCTATTAAATAATACTGAATATGGTCTGGTATGTGGTGAAAGCCTCCCAACGTGGATTTGTAAAGAACGAATAATACCTGAGACAATAAACGATAAATATCAAAGCGGGTAAAACATACCTTTTGGCAATTTCAAGAATTGTACCCACAATATTTTTTCTGTCTATGACAACTCTTCCCTTTTCCACGTTATGCTTGAAAATCAACGGAAGTGCCACAAGAGCAAATATATCGAAATACATCTGGATTCTCGTAAGCATAGATATTCTTATGGCGAGAACAGCCAACGTGGGAGACACAAGATAAAGCTTACTGTAAATAAGCGCATTCCCCTTCAGCTCAGGAAGGTTTATAAGGACGTAAATCATGGAGAAACTACTGAGTATTGTTGCTCTGATACTGTTGGTAAGTCCTTCAGCCACATATGGCAAAAATTTTCCGTCTTCAAATTTTTTCAGCACGGATACTATAGCACCAACGAAGCCGCCCCACGTCAATAGTAATGCCAATATGGCACAAAACGCAATAAAGTATTTTCTGTTGAACGGTCTGTCATTTATGAAAACCACAACAGGAAGCAAAATTATAGCACTTGAGTGGAACTGGGTCGCTATCAAAATAAGGATTACGTATGCAATGTAATTCTTTTTCGTGCAAAAATGAACGCCTACAATAAAAAATAGCATAGCGATACATTGTCTCAATGCTGAAAGGTTCATCAAAAACAATGCGGGACTTATAACGAAAACAAACAGCCCTATACACATATATTGAGACGGCACGTTTTTCCTCATCATCCAATAGACAACCCCAATATACAACAAGCTCAAAAATGCGATCATCACAAAGAAGTTTGGGAAAAACTTATTCAGATATTCAAAAAATAAATCGTGATATATAGTGCCTCCAAGCTTTGCCAGATAAAAGTTCTGATAATAGGCCTTGTAATCATTACCAAACATATATCTGACCGAAGCAAAGGCCAAAAGTATTATAAAAGGAACTGCCTGAGAGAACTTTCCTGTTTTTCTTGTCATGAACCCCAGTGCAATTACTGAAAACAAAACAACGTGAACCATTATTCACTCCACTAAAAATTAAGCTTTATTATTTTAACTGCAATATTCTTTGCACATAGTTTTTCGTTTGCGTATGATAAAAATGCGTTTTTCTTTTCTAAAACCTCGTTTCTGCTTTTCTGCAACGACAACTCAACAGCCTTTGCAATTTCCTGAGACGGCTCTCCTTCTGGAGATATTTCAAAGAAAAATTTTCTGTATATCTGTGGAATCCCCGATAACATATATGCTACCGTTGGTTTCCCTGACAAAAGGTATTCTATATTCTTCGAAGGGAACGAATACTTTGTATATTCCTCGCTGTCACAACGTGGGTTAACAAGCACCGCTGCTTTCTCTTGCCACTCTCTCGCTTCCATAGGGGAGAGCTGACCAAGAGCAAGGATTCGCTTGTCCATTTCACTTTGAGAACAGGCATATTCATACAAATCCCCCCTGCCACAAAGGACCAATTTTACATTCTCATCCTTTATATATTTCATTGACTCAATCAATGGATATATACCAAATTTCTTATCAAGCTTCCCTGTATATACAACGTATTTTTCCCCTGTTTCACACACGTTTTTCGCTTCAACATCAGCCAAAGGATAATCCAATATCCCTTCTGAAACAAAACAGGGCTTATCGCCCACAGGTAATTTTTCTTTCATATGCTCCGTCAACAACACAAAAGAGTCCACAGCCCTCATATGCTTTGTCATAGATGCAATATCGTATTTTTTTGCCACGTTGTATATAAAGCTTCTATTTTCAGACAAGTTCATATATTGAGGCAAATCAGGGACGTATAGACAGATTTTAATTCTTGAATCCTTTTTCTTCGCATATTCAGCCGCCTTTATAAATGGCGTATGGGGAGAATATACAAGAATCAGCTTTTGCTCATCATCCATATCCACAAAGGATAAAATGGCTTTTTTCAATGCTTTTGTTCTTGAAAAATTCCGTATTCCCCAAATATTATTGAACGATACGTATGTAAATTCTTTTTGTGGATTTTCAAAGCCTTTAAATAAAACGGTTTTGCTTCCCGTTGGATATGCATTAATAAAAGGTGCAGATAGAACAAACGTTTGAGCGTCTATTTCCCGCTCTGCATTCTTAAACCCCTTTATCAGTCTTTTTTGAAACACGTTTGCAGAAAATTCCACAGGTGCAGTGGCGTTTCTCACCACCTCAGCCTCGTTTTCTTCTGCAAAAACCCCACCTAAAAAAAGAATTTTCATATAATCCCTCTATGGCTTCAAGCTTTTATCTTTTTATATTTTTTAAACCCTTCCACCGCATATCCCCACATCAATCCAAAGCTCCTACAAAATGAAAGCTTCTGGTGGCTTCTATAAATTTTCCAACGATGATACGCACATTTTATCTTTCCCGATGACCTTGAACCACCCCTCATACAATAATGTACCTCAACGTCAACGTTTCCAACAGCCTTGTTTCCGTCCTTCAATACATCAAGCCAAAAGGCATAATCCTCGTGGTAAAGCTCTGTTGAAAAGGAATATTTCTTGCATAATATCTTGTTTATCAGCACTGTTGAAAGCCCAATTATATTCTTCACAAGAATACTTTCATAGTCTGTTTTTTCAGGAACAATAAAATCCTCGCATACTCTCTTCCCAGTTTCATCCACGATTGAATATGAACAATAAACAATGTCTGCTTTTTCATTTCTCGCAGTCTCAAGCTGTCTTTCAAGCTTTTCGGAAGCCCATAAATCATCTGAATCAATAAATGCTATCCATTCGCCACGAGAAAGAGACATTCCGAAATTTCTTGCGGTGGCAACCCCCGAATTTTTCTTCAACCTACAGCATTTTATTCTACTGTCCATTCTGAGAAGCTCTTTTATTATATCAAACGTTTTGTCTGTGGAACAATCGTCGACGATAATAAGCTCAAAATCCCTGAAGCTCTGTTCAAGCACAGATTTTACTGACTTTGCTATATATTTTTCCGAATTGTATGCTGGCATTACAACGGAAACAACAGGGCTCATCATTTTTCTCCTTTACTTGTTATTACAAGCTTAACAGTTTTGAATAGAATTTTCAAATCAAAAAACAAAGACCTTTTTTCTATGTATTCCATATCATATCTTATCTTCTCTTCAGGCTCAAGATAATAGCCACCGCTGACCTGTGCCCAGCCTGTGAGACCTGGGGCAACAGAAAGACGGTTACTGAACCCATGTATATACGTCTCAAAATGGTCATAAAAAACCTGACGTTCAGGACGAGGCCCAACGAAGCTCATATGACCTAAAAATATGTTTATAGCCTGTGGAATCTCATCAATTCTGTATTTCCTCAATATTTTTCCTACCGACGTACAGCGTGAATCCTCCTCCAAAGCCCACATAGCTCCCTCTTCTTCAGCGTTCTTCACCATTGTCCTGAATTTAAGTATCATAAACTTTTTCCCGTTTTTTCCAACTCGTTCCTGAACAAATATGGGATTCCCTGGAGAATCTATAAATATCAAGAGGGAAATCAACAGACACCAAGGGAAAACCGCCACAATAATCCAAAATGAGCAGAATATATCAAAAAGTCTTTTTATTACCAGATATGTTATCCCACCCGCAGGAATGACGTTCTCTATAAAATATTCTTTTTTTCCACTTCTTTTTTCAAGTTCTTCTTTTGATAATTTCAGCTTGTCCACAGTTAAACCTCTTCACATTGAAAGGCACAATTATTGGCTAATTATATGCCGTATACATACTAATACACAATTAGTATGCTATCATTTTTTTGTGAAAAAGTCAACAAAAAAAGAGCTAAAGCATCACCATTCCAAAGGGCAAAACTTGCCATAAAAATTAATGTTTTTTAAACAAATATCTTGCCCAAAACCAAATAAATGATAAAAACATCAAAAAGTGCTTTTCATACGTATTTTTCTCCTTTTTTTGACGAAATTATCTAACAAAAATTTCAATGACTGGAATATTATTTCCACAAAAGTTTACAAAAATCAATCTAAAACTCAAGCCCCTTACACAGAGTTACGTGAAAGGGGCATTTTGTTTTTAAAGCATAGTTGCATAAAGCTCTTCGGGCGTTTTTTCTGAAAGAAGGGCTGGTGGAATATCAAAAATAGTTTTACAACCTGTCACTCCGTCGGCACTCATTCTGTATGCGGCTCTCGCGAATGAGACGAGAACACTTCCTGTGAATTCAGGGTTAGAATCAAGCTTCAAGGAAAACTCAACATTACTTTTGTTTCCCGCACCTGTTGTGCCTGTTCTGATAACAGAACCACCGTGGGGGATTCCACTATGGTTAGCCTCGAATTCTTCCATAGATATGAACTCCACCGTTGTTATATAGTCTGCAAAATAGTTTGGCATATTAACGATTGTTTCACGGATTTTATCCAAGTCAGCATCATCTTTGGGTACAACAAAACATTGACGAAGGTGCTTATCCCTTGTGGTAAGCTCAGGCATCTCGCCCCTTCTCACACTTCCCACAGCTTCCTCACGAGGAACTGTATATTGTTTCGCAGTAAGAACTCCGTCTATTCTTCGGATAGCATCGGAATGACCTTGGCTGACACCCTTTCCCCAGAAGGTATAGCTTTTTCCTTCTGGCAAAGCTGCCTCAGCATAAAGTCTGCTGACAGAAAAAAGACCTGGATCCCAACCAACTGAGATTACTGCAACGTTTCCACCCTCTTTTGCGGATTTGTCAACCTTTTCCCTGTGTAGTGGAATGTTTGCGTGGTTATCAAAGCTATCCACAACTGAAAAATGCTTTGCAAGGAAAGGTGTCATTTCAGGCAAATCGGTAGCACTTCCACCACAGATAATTACAACGTCAACCTGTCCTTTCAAAGACAAAACCTCATCGAAGGGAACAACCTTAACGCCCTCTGTGTTTATCTTCAAATCCTTCCTTCTGGAAATAACGGCACAAAGCTCCATATCGGAATTCTGCTTTATTGCACTTTCAACACCCTTGCCAAGATTTCCATACCCAGAAATTGCAACTCGTATTTTACTCATATAAACTCCTTTTATATGCGAACCAAATCAGACATACTGTATTGACCTGCATCCTTCCCTAAAAGGAACTCTGCGGCACTTATCGCTCCGTCTGCAAAAACCTTTCTATCAAAAGCCTCGTGCTTCAAGGTTATTTGCTGAGAGCCACAATTAAAAATAACCTCGTGGTCACCAACAATATTTCCTGCTCTCACAGCGTGGATTCCAAGCTCATTTTTCGACCTTGCTCCGTATCCACTTCTGCCCAGATTATATTCAAGATCACTACGCACATCCTTGATTTTATCTGCTATAAGCAAAGCTGTGCCACTTGGAGCATCCGCTTTCTTGTTATGATGTTTCTCGATAATTTCTATGTCAGCATCGCCAAAGAGTGCGGCAGCAACCCTTGAAACCTCTGCAAGAAAAGCGATTCCCACAGACATATTCGCACTTTTGAAAAGCGGAACTTTTTCAGCGGCAGATTTTATCATCTCCAACTCTTCCTCTGTCTGACCTGTTGATGCAACAACCAAGGGTATACCCCTTTCTTTTGCATACTCTGTAACATCTTTTGTTGCAAGATGGTTTGAAAAGTCAATAATAACGTCTGCTTCTCCCGAATAATCCCTCAAGGAAGAAAAGCAAATGGGATCATCCACGTTTTCGTATGCTCTGTCAATTTTCGCCACCACGTTATGACCTTTCTCACAAGCAGACTCAAGCAAGACCTTGCCCATTCTTCCTGCGGCTCCGTTTATAATTATTCTCATATCAATACCCTTTATATAATTCCATGTTGCTCCATAATGCCTTTAAGGTGTGCAAAATGGTCTTCTTCCATACAAGTGAGTGGAAGTCTTAAATAGTTTTCACAATATCCCATAAGAGACATAGCGGCTTTAACAGGGATTGGGTTAACCTCACAGAAAAGTGCGTTTATAAGGGAGAAATAATCGCATTGCATTTTCGCCGCTTCTGCTGTTTTTCCATTAAGATATAAATGACACATCTCAGAGGTTTCCTTTGGAAGAAGGTTTGACAATACGGAAATAACACCCTGACCGCCCAAAGAGAGAATTGGAACGATCTGGTCATCGTTACCTGAATAAATATCAAGCTTGTCACCAACAAGAGAGAAGGTTTCAACGATTTTTGACAGGTTTCCGTTTGCTTCCTTGATACCTGTTATCATTGGATGTTCTGAAAGCTTCAAGTATGTGGAAGGCTCAATATTGACACCTGTTCTCGATGGAACGTTGTAAAGCACAACAGGAACGTCACTATGGTCTGCAATAAGGTTATAGGTATAATAAAGACCTGTCTGCGTTGCTTTGTTATAATATGGAGTAACAACAAGAACTCCATCAACACCAACCTTTGATGAATACTCCGTCAGCTCGATTGCATAAACTGTTTCGTTGGAGCCTGTTCCTGCAATAACGGGAACTGCACCACCTACGGTTTTGACAACAAATTCTATCGCCTTTTTATGTTCGGCGTCTGTCAACGTTGAGCTTTCGCCCGTTGTTCCACAAACAACAATCGCATCAATTCCCGAATCCACCTGCCACGTAACAAGCTTTTCGAATTGTTTGAAGTCTATTCCTCGTTCGTTGAGAGGAGTTATAATTGCTGTTGCAGCACCTTGAAATAATGGTTTTTCTCTTTTCATATTAATTCTTCCTTTTTCAATTATTTTTGGTTTGAAAAGGATATTCTTTACGGAAAACGAAAAAAAACAGGACCAGCCTTGAAGCTATCCTGCTTGATATACCCACAATACAGCCAACCTTTAGGCTGTATTAATGTGTTAAGATAGCTCTCCGTTAAAAACGACAGTCAAAAAGATATTCTCCCTTTGCCCAGAACAGCTTTTACGCCATATACTGTTCTTCGGCGGTAGCCCCTTTGGTTACACCGATGTTCAAGCCACGTTAGCTCTACGATGTGCTACTCTTGACGTACCGCGCCTCTATCCTTAAACTTAGGATTCAATTTTACCACATATTCCCCAAAATGTCAATACTCTTTTTTTCGTTATTTTCAAAGAAAATCCATATCCGATTTTGGTGATTTTACACTATTTTATTAGCTTTTATCCCTTATTTCACAAAATCCAAGGTGTATTCCACAATCTCCATCTCGTTTTTCGTCGAATCATACATTATACAAAGAAAATTATACCTGCCACTCTCGTCTGGAATTTCATTTATTTCATCAAGAGTAGAGTTATAAATAATAGTATAATCCGTTTTCTCCAAATAAAACACAGGGGACGATATACCAAGCAACGACGTGGGAATATCCTTCATCCATTTATCATTGGATTTTATTTCGTTTTCCAAGGGAGTTATGTCTTTGTTATCAAACTCTGCATTACAAATATATAAAACGTGTCCATTGGAGATTCCTTTATCTATCTTATGGGTTACACAGCGAGTGCATTTCGGGATATCCATCCCAATAATTTTCTCTGCGATTTTCACGTGCTTATCACTTTTCGTGTATCTATCCTCAAGGAAAATCGAAAGAGTCCCCACAGCAATCAACAGGCAAAGCACAACGATTCCACCAACGAAATTCTTTAAATAAGGTTTTCCCTTCTTCTTTATGCAAACACCTCTGATTATACTGGCAACAGGTACAGGGATAAAGAGATAAAACACCCATAAATTCCCTATAAAAAGGCTGTTGAAGATCCAGATAAGAAAAACGATCCCAAGAGCAACAACGGGAGTCGACAGGCTGAGTCGAAACAAAAGCTTTGAACGTTTGTCTTGCTTTTTCACAGAAGCAACTGCTTTTCCTTCGTTATGTTCTTTTTTCAAAATTGCATCTCTCGCTTTTTTCACCCTTCGACCTCCTTCCCGAACATTGTTTTTGCTATACTCAAAATCACGTGTGAATTATAACATTATTTTTTAATATTGTAAAGGGCTTTTTTGAAATTCTGAAGGATTTCCTATAACAACATTCCACTCTTTCAAAAACAAAACAAAAATTTCTTGACAGAATGGAAACGGTGTCGTATAATATGGATACTTGACTTATTGGAAACGGATGAGCTTATGTCTACTATAAAACAAATTTTCCAAAACGAAAAAGAAATTACAAAAATACTCCTTCGGTCTATCCCCACTACCGTTGTAACGTTGTTTGTTGTCAGCGTCATATGCATGAACCTTTTGGCAAACAAAACCTTGCTACAACTTGATTGGATAGCCATCGACGGCGGTATCCTCATATCGTGGCTGTCTTTTATGTGTATGGATATTATAACGAAGCATTTCGGCCCCAAAGCCTCAAACCGAATTTCCATCCTTGCGGCTTGTATCAATCTCCTCACTTGCCTTATTTTCTTCGTGGCAAGCGCCATTCCTTCAAATGCCGATGATTATACAGCCTTCGACGGAATTTTCGGTGGCACATGGTTTGTTTTGCTGGGAAGCACAATCGCTTTTCTCTCTTCTGCAATTATCAACAATAGCTTGAACTGGGCCATCGGAAAGCTCTTCAAACGCAACCCAAACGGTAAACTTGCATATGCCACGCAAACATATGTCTCGACCTTTATCGGTCAGTTTCTCGATAACTTCATCTTCTCTATTATCGTTTTCGTCTTCTTTGCACCTATATTCTGGGACGGTTTCCATTGGACTGTGCTTCAATGCTCAACCTGTGCGTTGACAGGTGCCGTGGCAGAGCTGATTATGGAAATTCTGTTCTCCCCTTTGGGATATAAAATTACTTTAAGTTGGAAGAAAAACAACGTGGGAAAAGAATATATCGAACATATGGAAAAGTTGAAAGGAAGCCAAAAATGAAAGTTTTGATAACTGGTACTTCACAAGGAATAGGAAAAGCCATAGCTGAGCTTTTCTTGAATGAGAATCATCAAGTCATCGGAATAGACAGAGCAGATAAATCCATAACACACAAAAACTATACCCATTTCAAGTGTGACGTCAGGGATAAAGAAAACCTGCCCGAAATCAACGACGTGGAAATCCTTATAAACAACGCAGGTACACAAAACGAAGACGATATAGATATAAACCTTAAAGCACTTATTTTCATCACGGAAAAATACGGATTCTCTCCTTGTATAAAATCAATCCTTAATATCGGCTCTGCAAGTGGTCATACAGGTGCAGAATTCCCCGAATACTGTGCAAGTAAAGGCGGTGTTCTTGCGTATACGAAAAACGTCGCCATCCGTGTGGCAAAGCTGGGCGCAACTTGTAATAGCCTTGACCCCGGTGGAGTTTTCACCCCACTTAACGATTGCGTTGTAAATGATCCTGAGTTATGGAAAAAAATCATGGACGAAACCCCACTTAAAAAATGGGCAACAACTGAAGAAATCGCAAAATGGGCTTACTTCCTCACCGTCACCAACACCTTCTGCACAGGTCAGAATATCCTCGTGGATGGTGGCGAATCCATAAACTATAACTTCATCTGGAAGGACTGACCTTAGTCGCCACTTCAATTCCCCCCAAATACCCCTCATTTGTGACCTTATAAAGCTACAACGTTCTATGCGCTTTTTAAAAGTCTCAAATTATTTTTACAATTACTTTTGTTTATAAAAAACATAATAAAGATTGGGTCTGCCTCAAATGAGGCAGACCCAACTTTATTATGTGGTTAATATTTGCTTATGCGTAGAGGTTGAAAGCACCTGTCAAATGAGATTTAACTCTCATATAGTCAACTGTATCAACTTTATCGTTTCCGTCAACGTCTGCAGCTACTGCAAATGCACCTTCAAGTTTTACCGTTCCTTGAAGTGAAGTCTTGATTTTCAAGTAGTCTGTTGTATCAAGTGAGCCTTCGCCTGTAACTTCACCACGGATGATGATTGTA
>JAEIGA010008248.1_pt1 | contig 15775 bp, 21 predicted proteins | sample 9270691 | NCBI WGS metagenome assembly JAEIGA01 (sample SAMN17057246, study PRJNA624740) | gut metagenome | biome: biome; isolation source: fecal sample | host: Bos grunniens | place: China: Xizang | collected 2019
CAAATATACTTCTTATGAAAATAAGAATAGAAAAGATATGGATATTTACGATGACGTTCTAACTTGTGGACGTGGATTTAGATATGTGGGTTCTACTAAAATAACAGAAGAAGATGAAGCACCATTTGAAATAATAAATGTTAATGTTCTAAATACAGAAGTTGTATATTCAATTGGAATCGGAGGAGAACAGTTATGTTCATACGTGGAAACAGATATGCAATACATAACACAAGAAGTAAATCCTGACACTGGAAAAGAAGAAGATGTTGTAAAACCATATAGTGAAGTAACAGTTTATACAAGAAAAAGGCAATTTGTTCTTGAAAATAAAACAGGAGAATGGACAGTTAAAACATCTAGCCCAATCATCCTAAAAGAGCATACAGTAACTGAATATTATACAAACAAATATAGATTAAGTTTAATCGAAATAGGAAAAGATATATTTGATGACTTAAATAATGTAGAGAACTATGATTTAGATGATATTGAAGGATTTGTAAACTCTATAATGGTATTTACCAATGCCGAAATTACTAAAGACGGAATGGAAGCAATTAAAGAGTACGGAGCAGTATCAATTAAGTCAACAGACCAAAAGAAAGCAAGTGTTGAACTTTTACAATCACGTTTAAAGAGTTTAGACACACAAATCTTTTACTTAAGAAAGTTAAGTGCGTTACACGACATTCTAGGAGTACCACAAGCACAAAATAATGGTACAGTAAATGCTGAAACTGGCAAAGCAATGCTAACAGGGCAAGGATTTACAAGTTCAAGTATTAGAATAGAGGGAGAAGAAGAGGCTTTCAGATGCTGCGATAGAAATTCTCTAAAAGTTATTTTAAAGATATGTAAGAATAATCCTAATAGTGAAATAAAGGAATTGATGGCAAGTTCTATTGACATAAGATTCAATAGAGATATGAACGATAATTTACTTGTTAAGACACAAGCATTAAATAATTTAATGACTGCTCAAATACCTCCAGAAATTGCCAATAGTGTAATTGGATTATTCTCAGACCCTGTATCTGTAAGTAAATTACAAAGAAAATATATGGAAGAGAGAGAAAAAGTACAACAAGAAATAGAAGCACAATCAAATAAGGATAATCAAAAACAAAATAATGATATTCAAGATACAACAGAAATGGATAATCAAGGGCAATAAAATGCCCTAATATATGTCGATGGTGTAATGGAAGCACAATAGTCTCCAAAACTATTAATCTGGGTTCGAGTCCTAGTCGATGTGCCAATGGCTTTAACATTTGTGCGTAACAAATGTAAAAATAAATATCTCAAATTATTGGTTTGGTAGCGACCGTAAAATGTTACTGTATAGGAGGAGAGATAAAATGACAAGAGATAATGTAAAAGAAATTCTAGGGGAAGGAGCAACAGACGAACAAGTATCTGCAATTTTAAATGCTTTTCATAGCGACATAGATGCTAAAGATAAAGAAATTAATTCTTTAAGTTCTAAATTGCAAAAGCAAAACGATTATGATGCTATTAAAAATGAATTGGAAGAAATTCATAAGGCTAATATGAGCGAGCAAGAAAAAATGGAAGAGCAAAAAAAAGAAATTGAGAAGAACTTACGTGAGTCAAGAATAATTGTTAATACTGCTAAAGCAAAAGAAATCCTTGCGGGATTGCCTTTAACAGACGAAATCATCAATTCTTTAGTAAGAGACGATGAACAGGCAACAATTACAAATGCAACTAACCTAAAAACACAAATTGAAAGTCTTAAAACAGAGACAGACAAAAAAGTAAGAGAGGAATTGGCAAACATTGATTTAAAACCAAGTATTTCTAATGTACCACAAGATGGTGGAGCAATGACTTGGGATAAATTTGAGGGAATGACTATTGAGGAACAAAATAAATTTGCCGAAGAGCATCCTGACGAATTTGCCAACCTATAATGCCAAAAAATAGAATAAGGAGATGAATAAGAATGGCAAAATTTGATTCAAAAACTTGGAATCCTAGCGTATTTGAAAAATATAGAAAGAAAGTTCCAAGTGTAAAAGAAAACTCATTAATTAAAAATGGATTATTAAATCCAACACCAAACACAAGAGCAAGATTATCAGACGAAGTTGGAGGAAACTACATAATTGAACCAATCAAAGGTTTATTAGACGGTCAAGTTCTTAACTATGACGGTGTAGTTGATATGACTGCTACTTCAAGAGATACTTTTGAGCAAGGTAAAATTATAATCGGTCGTATGAAGGCTTGGACTGAAAAAGACTTTTCAAGAGAATTAACTGGAGAAGATTGGATAAAAGGAATTGCTGCTGATGTTAATGAATATTACGATGGAGTAGACCAAGCAACAATTTTAGCAATTTTAAAAGGTATCTTTGCAATGTCAGAAGATGGTTCAGGATTTATTACTAACCACGTAACTGATATTTCAGACACAGGAGACGGATTAGTTTCAGCAACTTCATTAAATAGTGCTTTACAAAAAGCAAGTGGAGACAAAAAGAAATTATTCAAAGTTGCATTTATGCACAGTATGGTTGCTACTAACCTAGAAAATCTTAACCTTTTAGAGTATTTAAAATATACTGATTCAGAAGGTATTCAAAGAGATTTAGGATTAGCAACTTACAACGGTAAATTAGTTGTAATTGACGATGAAATGCCTGAATTACAAGGATATGATGAAGCAACTTCTGCAACAGCAGGTGCTTTAAAAGTAGTTTCAAGTGGTGCTACTACAGGACAAGTTAATTTATCAGATGTAACTGGTTCAGACTTCTCTCCAGCAGGTGTTGCTGCAAACGATTATGTTGTACCTGCATCTAAATATGTAACTTATGTAATGGGAGAAAAATTCTTCGATTATGACAATGTTGGAGTTCGTGTTCCAAATGAAATGAACAGAGACCCTGCTACTGATGGTGGATTAGATACACTTTACACTCGTCAAAGAAAGATGTTTGTACCAAAGTGGATTTCATTTACTAAAGCAAGTATGTCTTCAAACTCTCCAACTGATGCTGAATTAGCAACTGGTTCTAACTGGGAAGTTGTAAACAACGGAAAATCTAGTTCAGACAAGAGATGGGTAAACCACAAAATGATACCATTAGCAAAAATTGTTTCAAGAGGATAATTGAAAGGAGAATTTTATGGAAAGTGCAAAAGATGTTGAATTAATTCAAAAAAGTTTATTAAAGGAAAGAATACCTTATGAAGAAAGCATTTTTGATAATAGAGAAATCTATGATAAAACAATTACAAGATTGTTAGACGATGCTAAAGAAGATGCACTTTCCTTAAGGTTTCCTTATCAAGACACAACTGATATGGAATTGCCAAAACGTTATTACAATTGGCAATTAAGGTGTGCAGAAGAACTTTATAACTTAATTGGAAGTATAAATATTAAATCTTACTCAGAAAATGGTTTAAACTGGACTAGAGATACTGCTTATTTAAGTACATATCTAGTAAATAAGATTGAACCAATTGTAGGATATATCCAAGAAGAAGAGGAAGATGAAAATGAAAGCACCGAATGATATTTTTAGAAACTGGAGTAAAGTTTGCTACATAAGAAAAAGAGTTGTTTCTGATGAAGGCGATGTAATAATTGATGAATATGGCAATGAAATACAAAAGTATGAAGAGCCTAAAAAATATATCATCAATTATCAACCCGTTACAAATGATGCCGATGAAGCAATCTTAAAGCCTTACGGAGTTACTTTAGAAGGAACTGTTAAGGCTCTTGTAGATATAAAACACGAGGGAGAACTTAATAAATACGACTTAGCGTATTTATATGGTGCTACTCCAAATAATGAAGAATACGAAGGTCAAAAAGCCAATTATAGAGTTATAACTGCAATACCACAAAATATGAAAATATTAGTTTATTTTGAAAGATTAACTAAAATGTAGGAGGTATTATAATGGCAAAGTTAAGAAATAAGAAAACTAAAGTTGTAAAAGAAATCAAAAAAGATTTTGAAGCATCTATGTATTTAGCAACAGGAGAATGGGAAATAGTACAAGATAAAGAAGAAACAAAAGCAAAGACTCCTATTATAAATACAAAATCAGAAGAATAATAAAATGTTTGAAATAAAAATACAAGGTACTAAACAGGTAATAGATAAAATAGAGAGAGTCGAAGCGATAACAAAGTCAGAGGGTTTAAAAAAATATCTTGCACAAAAAATGATTGCTGTAATAAACAGACTTGCCGATGAAAGATTGTCTTACGATGAGAACTACAAAAATCATAATAAATACCAAATAAATAGTGATTCAATTGTGATATACAATGACGTTCAAAATAATAACGGTCAGTATTATTCATTAATACTTGAATACGGAAGTGGGTTATATGCTGAGGGTGGACACATTGGAAAGACACCAACATTTATAGCAACAGGTTATATGTATTGGTATGTACCAGAGGAAGAAGCACCAGAGTTATTTGAATATCCTTATGAAAGGATAGAATCAGAAAACGGTGTTTTTTACAAAGTGTATGGACAAACACCAAAGCATATATACGAAGATTCGGCAAAATTAATTGAAAGAAATGTTGCAAGATGGGTAAAAGAATACATAAAAGAGGAATTAGGTGGTAAATTATGATGGATTTTAACTCATTATATTTAGAATATAAGCAATTTATAGAAGAAAACTCCATATACAGTCCCAAAGTAGTTAAAAACTTTACATATAAATCAACTTATTTCCCAATTGTAGACTTTAAACACGAAGATTCCCTAGATTCGTACAATAGGACGTTGGATGGAATAGAATATTATGACGATGAATACTTTCAAATCACTATTTATGCACAGGATAAAGGAAATGTTTCAAGGAATGTAATAATTGATGAATTGAAATCATTAACTCACGTTTTTATGGGAATCCATAAAAATATGAAGAGAACTGCTTGCAAAGAAATACCTAATTTAGATACCGATGTAGGAAGATTATTAATGAAATATCAATGTAGATGGGGAAACGTCTACGGAAATATATGGAGGAGATGAAAATAAATGGAAACACTAAATAGTATCGTTGATAGAGCGTTATCAGAACATTTAGGGGCAGGACTTTTTAATAAAAAGTCAAATGGTAAATATAGTTTATTTATGCCTTTAACTGGTACTGGAGAAAACGGTTCTACACCAGACCAATTAGAAAAAACAGTAATTGGTAATGAATCTAAAACTTATGTAAAAGGAAGAAAAGATAATCCACAAATCACAATTCCTTTCTATGCTCACAGAGATAACTACAGAATTTTAGAGGCTGCTAAACAAAATCCACAAGAATTCTTAAGAGTTAATCCTGATATGACAGGTATTAAGTATTCTGGAGAAATTGATTATAGTACAGATAATACAGATGTAGGAAGTCTTATTCAAGGAACGCTTACAATTACAGTAAATAGATACGATGGTTTTGTAGACAATGTATCAGATATAATTGAAAATACTGCAATTATTACAAATACAATTCCTGAACGTGTATCAGTAACAACAACAGGAACTGGGAATACAGCATCATTTACAGTAGATACTGCACCAGCAGCAGCAACTATAACTGCTACAAGTGAAACAACAAGTGTTGCTACAGTAACAGCATCAAGTAAAACTGTAACAATAACTGGAGTTGCAGCAGGAACAGCAATCGTTGAAATTGCTACATCTGCAACAGGATGTGCTGGATTCAAGAGAACATTATTAGTTGATGTATCAGCAGCATAATACAAGAAATAAATAAAAGAAAGAGGTAATACAATGAAATTAAATGAAGTTATTGAATTAAATGGAAAAGAATATACTGTAGAACTAAATAGGGAGTCTATTCTAAGAATAGAGCAATATACAAATCTTAAACAATCTAGTCAAGAAATAAACAAGCCTGCAATTGAGGATAAATCGCAAAAAGAAATTTCTAACGATGAAAATCCTTTTGCAGATGAGATTTCAGAAGATGAACTTGAAAAAAGTGCTGATGAAAAAGAAGAAGTTGTTAAAAAAGTTATGACAAGAGCATTTTGGATTTGGTTATATCCGCAAGAAAAATTGTCAATTTCACAAGTTGAAGAAATTTTAAATCCATATTATGAAAGTGAGCAAAAAGCACAAGAACTATCTGATATATATATGGATTTAACTAAGAAATCAATAGATATAAGACAAAAATACTTAGAAGAAAGAAAAAACTTGAAAGCCCTAGCGAAGTAGATTCAGATAGTCCTAAATTTAATTCGTTATCAGATTACTTTTTTGATTATCTCTTTCCAATTGCAATAGAGTTTGGAATGACAAGTGAAGAGTTTTGGAAAGACGACCCAAAACTCTTTTCTTCTTATCAAAAAGCGTATTTTGAAAAAGCAAAAAGAGACAACACATTAATCAATTATAGTAATTGGTTACAGGGCTTATACATATATGATGGACTTAAAAAGAGTTTGACAGATTTTGGATTTTCTTTTGTCGCAGGAAAAAGCAATCCAAACAAGGACACTTATCCTTCTGAGCCTTACGATTTATTTGGAGAAAAGGAACAAAAAGTTATAGAAAGAAAAGAAATAGAGCAAAAGAAAAATCAAGAATATCTTAATTTCTGGGCGACAATAAAGAAATAAGATAGAAAGGAGGAACCAATGGAAGGTAACAATAACGTAGTATCTCTTTTATATAAAACCATTTACGATGGAAAAGGAGCAAAAGAGGCAAAGGATGACATTAAAGAAACAGGAAATCAAGCGGATTCAATGGGTAAAAAAATGTCTTTTGCTTTTTCAGCAGTTAAATGGGCAGTCTTAGGTCAAGCAATAAAAAAAGCAACAGGGTATATTGCAGAGGTAACAAAAAAAAGTGCAGACTATATTGAAACATTAAACGTTCTTCAAGTTGCTTTTGACGGTAATACAGAAAGTATTAGAAAATTTGCATCAAGCCTAGCAGATACGTTAAACCTTGACGATTCAACAATTATAAAATCAGCAGCACATTTTAAAGTCTTAACACAATCTATGGGGATTGCAACAGAAACTGGAGAAAAACTTTCTGAATTGCTAACAAAAATGACTTTGGACTTATCTTCACTATACAATATGGATTTTAGCAAAGCACAAACAGCATTGCAATACGCAATGGAAGGTAGAGGTACATCTTTAAAACAAAGAACGGGTGTATCAGTGCTAGAAACAAGCGTACAAACAACTTTAGATACTATAGGTGTAGATGCTTATGTTGAGGATATGAACGATGCAGAAAAGGCGATTGCAAGAGTTATTTCTATGGAATATCAATTAATGTCTTCACAAGGCGATTTAGCAAGAACAATTGAAGCACCTGCTAACCAAATGCGTGTAATGGGAGAACAAATAAGTATGTTAGCAAGAAATATAGGCAATGTATTATTGCCAGTGGTTGCAAAAATACTTCCATTTTTAAACGCAATATTAATTGTATTAAATGCAATAATAAGTGCATTAGCAAGATTAGTTGGATATAAAGAAGGTATGTTTGATACTTTTGAAGATTCTAACACAATAGATTATTTTGATGGTGTTAGTGGAGCGATAGATGGAGTTGGAAATAGTGCTGCTGCTGCTGCAAAGAAAATGCAAGGTCTAAGAGGTTTTGACAAGTTAAACGTTATAAAGTCTCCAACAGAAACTGGCGGTGCTGGTGGCGGTGCTGGTGGCGGTGGATTAGGAATCAATCCAAATTTACTAAAAGCCTTTAATGATATGGCAGACCAATATAAAATGAAACTTGAAGGAGTAAGAACAAAGGCAACAGAAATAGCAGAGACAATATTAAACTGGTTAGGATTCCAAAAAAGAATAAATGAAGAGACAGGAAAAGTAGAATGGTACTTTGCAGGAATACAAGGCAAAGCAACAGAACTCGGAGAGCATTTCCAAAACATAGGAGATATGCTAGTAAACATATTTACAAATCCTAGAGTTCTATCAGCATCTAGTCATTGGGCTGACACAGTCATTAAAAATTTAAAAACAATAGTAGGTTCAATTGGAGAAATAGGTGCAAATATAGCAGAAGGATTAATTGGTAGCATTGATTTTTATTTAACTCAAAATGGTGGAAGAATATCAGAATTTATTGGTTCAATGTTTGATATTAGTTCAGACAATTGGAATCTTGTAGGGCAACTATCTGAAAGCCTTGCAAGTATTTCTGAAATATTTACTGGAGATTTAGCAAAGCAAATTGGAGCAGATATTATTGCAATGTTTGCCAATCCATTTATGTCATTAACAGAATTAGTAGGTCAATGGACGAGCGATATAATGGGAGTTATTATACAACCTATTGTAGATAATACTGACTTAATAAAGCAAACATTTGAAGGGTTATTAGAACCAATACAAACTGTAACAGGAACAATATCAGAAGCCCTTACTTACATTGGAGATACATTAACAACATTATATGATGAACACGCAAAACCATTTTACGATAGTGTAAAAGAAGGATTAAGCGATACATTTGAGAAATTTTTAGATGTATATAACAAATATTTTCAACCATTTATAAAAGAAACAGCAGATGATTTAAAAGAATTGTGGGATGACCACTTAAAACCATTATGGGATAACATTTCACAACTTATTGCTGCAATTGTTGATAATGGAAAAATGATGTGGGAAAACTTTTTAAAACCACTTATTGATTGGATTATTAAAAATATACTTCCTGTAATCGTTCCAATTTTAAGAACAATTAAAGATACAGTTTTAGGCGTAATTAGAGTAATTTCAGATGTAATTGGTGGCTTGATTGGTGTTCTTTCTGGAATTATAAATTTTATAACTGGTGTATTTTCTGGAGATTGGAAAAAGGCTTGGCAAGGAGTAAAACAAATATTTAAAGGAGTTGTTGATACTTTTGTAGGCATATTTAAGTCTCCAATAAATTTCATAATAGATGGAATTAACGCATTTACAAGAATGTTAAACAACATAAAGATACCTGATTGGGTACCGGGTGTAGGAGGAAGAGGTTTCAACATTCCAAGAATTCAACACTTAGCAACTGGAGGTATGCCAGAGGTCGGACAAATGTTTATTGCAAATGAAAAAGGTCCGGAGTTAGTTGGACAAATAGGAGGAAAATCATTTGTTGCTAATCAAAATCAAATGATGGATTTAATTGACAAGAAATTACAAAATTCTGGCGGAATTAAAAATGCAACATTTATAGTACAAGTAGGAAATAAAGAAATAGCAAGACAAGTTATTACAGATTTACAAGGAATGGCTAAGGATAATGGTAAGCCAATTACGATAGGAGGCTAATATATGAATAGTTATGACAAATTATATATAAGACCGTGGGGAAGTAATGAAGCATTTCAAGAGTTTCCTTATCAAGTAGCAGGAGTAAATACATTACCAGAACACGATGTTGCAGCAAATGATGTAGATTTAGATGCTTACACAAATACAGCAGGTTATACAGTTAGAAATAGAGTAAGACACGATGTTGCAACACTAGAATTTAATGTACCAGTAATGACAGGGGAAGAACTTCACGCTCTACTAAATATGACAACAAATGTATGGTTAGAGTGTAGGTTCTTCTACGAACCTGCTTGGGGATTTGTAAATAAAAAAATGTATAGAAATGCAACAGTTTCATATCATAAATACTTAGTAGATGCAGAAAATCCAGATAACAATGTATACACAGATGTAAACTGGGGATTCGTAGAAGAATAGAGGTGTTAAAATGGCATATATAACGAACACCGTAAAAAATGTAACAGGCACTTCATTATATATAAATGATGCTATACAAGAAGGCATTTTATATGAAGGTGTAAATAATATTACACAAGCAAATAATGATTTGCCTTTTGTAATTGATTTAAGTTATTATTCATCAGAAAATTCATACCAAGATGCTATATATAGTCAAGGGGAAACAAATGACTTAAAAATATGGTTTGACGATGTAGAACTTGAAGATGCAGATAGATATTGTGAAAGTATAACAAGAACAGCAAGAATAATTCCAGATGATGGAGCAAAAAAATTTTCGCTAGATAATTTTATTTCAACAAGTGTAAATGTAATATTACACGATGTAGACCCTAGCATAATAAAAGACCAAGTAAAAATATCAATAGGAACAGATATAGGAAACAACGAATTTGAATATATTCCTTTAGGAATTTTTAATATTCAGGATGTTCCTGAAACAAATGGCAATAAAGTAACTATTAAATTAAGAGATAATCGTGTTAAATTTGATTTTAATTACAATGCTTATCCTTTAATGCAAAGTTTAGGAGGGCAAGCAAAAAAAAGGCAAATTTTAGAAGACATTTGCGAAAAGGCAGGTGTAGAAAACGAAATAGATTATTTTGCCAATGAAGATGATTATATTGGGATTTATGATGATTCAATTCAAGCACAAACTTATGTATCTTATTTAATGGAACAGGCAGGATTAATTGCAACAATAGACAGATATGGAAAATTGATTGCAATAGATTTAAGCAATTTATATAAATGGAGAATACCTTTAAGCATAGTTGAAGGATGGGATAAAGGAGACCCTTACAAAATTGAAAGGGTTGTATATGAAAGTGGAACAATCAAATATCAAACAAGTCAAGACGAAACGCTTGATACATTGTATATAAATAGTGCAAATCCTTATATAACAAGTGATACACAAGTAGAAGAAATTTTAGAAAAATTACAAAGTTTTGAAATAGATAGTATTACAACAAAAAGAGTATTAGGAAACCCTGCAATCGACCCATACGATATAATAGAAGTGTATAATGATTTAGATGGCACAAACGATATAGTTTTTAGAACATTAGGAAACACTTCTTATACATTTAATGGAGTGCATAGAGATTCATTTAATACGCAAATAGGAAGAGAAGAAAGAACAGAAAATGTAAGCAAGAATAGCCAAGCATCTTTTCAAAAAATTGCAAAAGCAAACATAGACAATATAAATGCAAATATAAACTTACTTGTTTCTACAACAGAACAATATCAGCAAGAGAATGAAGAAATGATAGACCAACTTAACCAAAGAACAAATGCTGTAGAACAACAAATTACATCTACACAAGCAACAATAGAAGTAATGCAACAAGATATTATAGAAGGGCAAGAAACATTAAGAAATAATTTAGTTACAATAGATATAAACGGTATCAATGTATCAACTAATGCTTCTAAAATATCAACATTAATGACAAATGAAAAATTTGTTATAAGAAGTGGAGATACATATTTAGCATTTTTTGGATATGATAATGAAACAGGGCAAACTAAAGCAGAAATGGACAATTTGACTGTTACTAACTATTTTGTATCAGGCTACCATAGAACTGAAAAAATGCAAATAGATGGCGAATATAGGACAGGTTGGTTTTATATGGGAGGTAATATTTAATGGCAACACTTTTAAAAACTGCAAACTTTAGTGGAAATAATGGAAGCCATTTTTACATTCAGTTATATTATGATATATACTCACAAAGCATAACTGAAAATAAAACAATAGTCCAATATGATATGTATGTAGGTTCAACTGATGGATATAGTGCAAGTTTTAGTTGGGGTGCAGGTTATATTGGCAAGAACTATGAAACTAGAGTTGAGGTAGGAAGCAGAACAAATATACCTAGAAATAGTTGGAATTGGGTAGGTGGAAGGCAAGTTGAATATCAACACAACGAAGATGGTACTTGTACTGCCACTTACTACGGTTTATTTGCAACAACAGGAGATATAGGGAATGCAGACTTATTTGGAACTATAACTTTACCTAGAATAAATCGTTATGCAAGGATTACTACTGCTAATACATATACTGACGAAGAGAATCCTACAATGCAATTCACTAACAACTTAATGTATAATTTAAGAGCAAAGTTAAAAGTAGGAAATGAAGTAATTTATAATGAAGATTTAAGTGATAGTAGTGTAACAAGTTATACATTTGAATTAACAAATGCTCAAAGAACAAGATTAAGACAGTTATGTACGGGGCAATACTTAATTACAACTTTTCAAATAGTATCATTAGAAAACAACGCTGAAAAATACACATCATCAAAAGATGTGCAAATGACTATTATAAATGCTAATCCAACATATACATATAGTGTAGTAGAAACAAATCCAAAAGTTATAAGTGCATTAGGAAGTTCTTCTGCCGATAGTATTATTGATAATGTATCACAAGTAAAAATATCAGTAACACCAACAACATATAAAGAAGCAACAATGTCTAGGTTTTGGGTTAAACACGACGGAACAGAATATCAAGATAATACAAGCCCTTATGAAATAACAATACCAATAACTGCTGATAGATTTTCATTTGATGTAGTTGATAGTAGAGGTTTAAGTGGTACACCAACATTATTAATTAAGACATTAATAGAATATGAACCATTAAAGATAAATAGTTATACATTTAAAAGAGAAAATCCAATAAGTTCAAATGTAATATTAAATTTAGATGTATTATATTATAGTTCATTTGGTAGTGTAACAAATGTACCTGCTGTCAAATGGAAATTAGATGATGGTAGTTATACAACAATACCAAGTTCTTATTATACAATTGATAGTACAAATCATAAATTAACAATAAGTAATTATGAAATATCTAATATATTGCCTTATAATCAACAAGGACAATTTAGTATATATATAGAAGATAAATTAACTATTGCAGAAGATACAGGAGCAAATGGTTTAGTATTAAAAGGTGTAGCAACATTTGAAGCAGGCGAACACGATTTTCAAGTAAACGGAGATTTATATATAGCAGATATTAATAGAGAAAATAAAGTTAATGTTAAAGACTTACATAAAGTATCAATTGAAACTGATGGAAGTGCAGTAATAACAGGAAAAATAATTGATGGATATGAAGAATATGTCAAAAGAATAACATTAGATAGTTTTCCTGACATTAATCAAACAAAGTCGTGGGATACAGGTATTACAATGGCAAATGCAATCATAACTAATTTGGTTGTAATGGCAAAAACAGGAATAGGCAATTGGTTTCCTATACCTAATAATGATAGTATTGATAGTAGAATAAGTCTTAATAATGATGGAAAGATATATATAGAAATGTTTACTGCGAACTTAAATGGAAGAGATGGATATGCAGAAATCTATTATTATACAACTGAATAAGGAGGTGGTATAATGGAACTGGAATACATTGTTAGTTTAGTAACGGTATTGGTAACATTTGTGTTAGGAATTATTGCAAAAAAGAATCCTAAGATGTCAAACAAGTTAATACCAATGCAAAATCTTCTTGTAGGTTTGATTATTGCATTAATCGAATTCGCAATTACAAAGGATTTTAAAGTTGCTATAATGCTAAGTGGTTTACTTGCAGGAGGAACATACGACTTAGTGAAGAATTTACGAGAATTATTGAAAGGAGATGAATAGAATGGAAGAGAAACAATTAGAAGTTCAAGAGTTAGAAATGGAAAAGATTGAAAGAGAAACAGAGGAAGCACCTACTGCTGAATTAGGAGATAGTGGCATCCTAATCGATGGAAAGGGGGAAGATGTTGATGCAAGTAATTGAGATGTTGGCTCCATTAGGTCATAATTGTCGTTGTGGAGAGCAATTATGGGGCTTTAGGGGTATTACAGTACACAACACTTCAAACTGGTCTAACGGGGCAAATGCAATTGCTCACGCTAACCTTTTAAGAGGTGGTTGGAAAGACAATTATGTTTCTTGGCATTACGCTATAGATAAAGATTACGCTGTAAGATGTATTCCAGAAAGTGAAACAGCGTGGTGTGCAGGAGATGGCAACGGAGATGGTAATAGGAAGACTATCAACATTGAAATTTGTGATAATGGAGACGGTAATATTTACCAAGCAACAGAAAATGCTGTAGAGTTATGTGCAGACATACTTAGAAGACACGGAATAAATACTGTAGATGGACATTTATTCCAACATAATTATTGGACAGGTAAAGATTGTCCATACGATATAAGAAGAGGAAATCCTTACGATTGGGGAACATTCTGTGCTAAAGTACAAGAAAAGTTAAACGGTCAAAAAGGAAAAGCAGACCAAATCTTATATAAAGGTTCAAAAGTAAGATTTGATGGAGTATTTAAAGTTGATATACTAAGAAGCCCATTGAGTACAAATCAATTTGGATGTACTAAATTAACGGGAATTACATTTAACGAGTATTATAGACATCAATGTAAGGAATATCATTGGATTCCACTAGGAGATTTTGATGAGTGTAATGCAGACGGTTCTAAAGATGGATGTGATGATATAGTTGTAGGTGGTAAATCTTATGTTAAAAACGACCATATTTATACAGTTAAAGACATAGATGTTCCTACTAATTCAGCAAAGATAAATGTAAACGGTAAAGATATATGGGTATTCTCAACTTATTTATACGAAGAATCTAATTATTAAACATAGAGTAGTCAATTTGACTACTTTTTTTTTATATCTTATAATATAAGTAGAACTAAAGACAAGGAGATGGCATTATGAACGAGGAAGAAAGATTCAAAATAGAGGTATTAACAAAGTTATCAAGAATAGAGACAATATTAGAGGATTTTAAAGGGGTAGAGACTAAGGCTTTAAGTGCCTATAACTTGTCTTTAAGCAACGAGATAAGACTAGACAAAATAGAAGATAATAATAAATGGTTATTTAGAACAGCAGTAGGTGCAGTGATAACAGGGCTAATATCGATTGCATTGACTTTAATAAAATAATTGGAGGTAATTGAATGAATACAGATGAAAAGATAAATGAATTAGAAAAGAAAATAGACAATAATATGAAAGAAATCATTACAAATATGAATAAATTACACAGCCACGAAAAAAAAATAAATAACAACGAAGAAAAAATAAATAGAAACACAGGTGCTATAGACGTTTTGCATACAATTAAAACATATAACAATAGATTTTTCTTTATGTGGATTATTACTTTTTTTGCTTTGATAGTATCAATTGGCTATAACATTTATATTATAAGCGATACAAATGTTGAAAAGACACAAAGAATAGAACAAGAAAGTGAATCGGGAAGCAATAATTATATAGGAAGAGACGGGGATATAAATGGCTAGACAAGTAATAACTACAACAATAAAAAAATATAGAAAATCAAAAACGTATACAGATAAAAAAGGAAGAAAACATTGCAAAACTTGCGGAGCATATTTGTCAGGTAGAGGAAAAAGGAAATAAATTATGTTAAAACTTGAATTTACAAATCAAGAATTAGACTTAATAAAATCAAAAATAAGATTTACCGAAAGACAATTACGAATAATTAATTATAGACTAGAAGAATTAACACTTGTGCAAATGGCGATGAAAGAAAATTGTGATGTATCAACAATTAGCAGAGAGATAAAAAAAATAGGCAAAAAAATAATGAAAGTAATATGAGAGAAATTTGAAAGAAATAAAAAAGAAACTAGACAATTTTAGTTTCTTTTTTTGTGGGAGAATGTAATCAAGAAAGGAGATACCACTTAATAGATTTGTTTAATACACATTTTGAGGAGTCAAAGAGTATCTTTTTTTGATGGAGGCGAATATGTACAATTATCCAAATATTATGAATTATCAACCTAGTGTAGACAAAATTAATACGCAAATTAGTGAATTAGAAAGACTAAAACAGCAAATACAACAACCAGTTCAACAACTAC
>JAEIGA010008249.1_pt1 | contig 15775 bp, 11 predicted proteins | sample 9270691 | NCBI WGS metagenome assembly JAEIGA01 (sample SAMN17057246, study PRJNA624740) | gut metagenome | biome: biome; isolation source: fecal sample | host: Bos grunniens | place: China: Xizang | collected 2019
GTCGCTTGCTGATGCAGAAGCATTCGTACAAGTCGGCTTAAGTTCTGACATTGAGCCTATCACAAATATGATGGTAAAACTCGCCCTCGTGGAGTTGGCAAAAGGCACAAACTCAGGCATCAACACCCTCGAAGAGGAGTTTAAGCAGAACTACTTTATGTGGGCAAACAGGCGTGAATACCATTACAGCAGATGGGGTTCATTTACCAACACTGATCATATGCCTACAATTATGAAATGGTATGGTGTGAACATCACTAAAAATCATAATTGTAATCTGTGCGGAGAACACTCAACTTTAATGATAGAGACAGGCGAGACCAAAATCCTTAATGAGAAAATGGGAGAACTCGCTCAAGTTAACACGCCTGCAATAGGGTTAGACTCATTTGAATAATCTGTAAGATTTATGTCATCATCTATAAATTTCTCAAATTTCGCTCCTCGCCTATTGCAATCAATCGAAGCGACTGCGGTTTTTTGCAAACAATTGGGAAGAAATCAAATTGACGCCGCTTGTTTGATTGCAGGCTTGTGTCAAATTGACAATCGATTGGTATGCAATTATTTTGAAGCAAATGGATATGATTTCAATGCTTCAATGCAAAATATTGCAACAACCTTCAACTCTCCCGCTCTAAATAATGGTAATTCCTTCGAGATAAATTTCTCTGAGGAGTTAGAATATGTCTTCAATGTTTGCTCCTCTACATATGCTTCAGTAGATATTCCAGAGATATTGGCGGCGCTGATTAACCATGCAAACACAGAGTTGACTTGTTATTTAGTCAAGTGCTCTCCTGAAAATACTTCTGTCAGCAATAGTTCTTCGACAGAGACTCAACCCGTCGAACAGAGAAACCCAGCGGATGATGACGCCTCTATAGGCAATACGGTAAAGCAGTTTTGTATCAATATGCTCCAATACGCCGCTGACGGCAAATACCGCCATGCCATTGGAAGAGATGAGGAGGTTGAGCGTGTACTTCTTATTCTCGCCAGGAGTTCTAAAAACAATCCCGTTCTAGTTGGAGAGCCTGGAACGGGGAAAACTGCCATTGCAGAGGAACTTGCCATCAGACTGCTCAATCGAAATGTCCCTGATGATTTGTCTCAATTAAAACTCTATAGCTTAGACTTTACATCAATTAAAGCATCGCCTGACAAGGTTAATATAATGATGGCTATAATTGATGAGGCAGCCAATGATCCAAATCTCGTTCTTTTTATTGATGAGATCCATATGCTCATAAGCGCAAGCAGTTGTTCTGACAATGACATTGCAAATCTCTTAAAGCCCGCAATGGCAAGAGGTGAAATCAAGGTGCTTGGTGCAACAACCCTTGACGAATACAAAAGAATTGAAAAAGATCCTGCTTTTGAAAGACGCTTCCAAAAAGTCATCGTTGAAGAGCCAGATATCGATTCAGCCATTTTGATCATTCAAGGTTCAAAACAAAAGTTTGAAAATCATCACGATGTTATTATCCCTGATGATGTTTGCAAAGTCGCAGTAAACTTATCTGCGAGATATATAACCAATCGCAAACTACCGGACAAAGCATTTGACTTGATTGATGAGGCAGCTGCTAGCATTAGAATAAATGAGCCTCACAGACAAACGATGACGCCTAACGATATTATGGAGGTTATTACAGATTGGACTGGCATTCCTGTGGATGATTTGGATGCGGACGATATGCAACGACTTCAAAATATCGAACAGGAACTTCACACTTCTGTTGTCGGCCAAGACAAAGCCATCAAGGCGGTGTCTGACGCCATCAAAAGAAGTCGTATGGGTTTGGGTGACCCTGCGCGACCTATCGGTTCATTCCTCTTCCTGGGCACCACCGGCACAGGAAAGACCGAGCTATGCAAGGCTATCGCGAAATTCCTTTTCAACGATGCCAATAGGATGGTGCGCATAGATATGAGCGAATACCAACAAGAACATTCGGTGCATAGGTTATTTGGAGCCCCTCCTGGATATGTAGGATACGAAGAGGGCGGACAACTGACAGAGGCCATATACCGCAAACCTTTCAATGTCATCTTATTTGACGAGATTGAAAAGGCGCATCCTAAAATTTTTGAAGCTCTTCTTCAGGTGCTTGACGAAGGACGAATGACAGATGGAAAGGGCAAAGTCGTTAACTTTAAGAATACGATTATTGTCATGACATCAAACATGGGACAACAATCCATTTTGTCAGCACTTTGCGGCAGAGAAGCAACTGACATTGATATTGAGCATTGCACCGAGAATGTGATGCAGCAATTGAAGACGACTGTAAAGCCTGAGTTCTTGAATCGCATAGACAATATCGTTATGTTTATGCCTCTGACAAAAGAGGAGGTTGGCAAAATTGCGGAAATTAACATTCGAAAAGAACAAAAGAAACTTCTAGAAAGAGGCATTATGATAAACATTGACTCTTCGGTTTTGCCTTTCATTGTTGAACGCGGATATCAACCCGAATATGGTGGACGCCCTGTGAAGCGAGCGTTGACCGACCATATATTCAACCCTTTAACAAATGCTCTTATAGATGGAGTAATTAGCAAGGATTCCGCTATCGACATATATGTAGAACACAACAAAATCTCATTCAGGAATGCATAGCTCTTCTGAAGTTGATTTTTGTAAAATAAGATGATAGTATGATCTGGTTTTCACGGAAAACCATTACAACCAACGAATAGCACACCGCTATTATAACCTTAAAAATAGTTAGTTATGCCACTACCAGAAGGTTTTAATCCAGAATTTGGCACTTTTAAAAATATCAAGCCAGTAATCAATTTACCTCAAAATACATCCACATACACTCCCGAGATTAACTGGAGTAGCAGCAGTTATAGCAGGCCATCATTGTGGTCTCGTTTTAACAATTTCATTGCTCAAATAGGCAACTGGTTTGCCGATCATGTAGATACTGCAATGACTATTGCCTGTTTTCTGCTGATAGGAGGTGTTGTTATCTCTGCTATTGCTTGCGTTATTTCAGTATGGTCAGATGAGGGGTTTTTCTGGGCTCTCTTGGCTGCTGTGGGATGTTATATGGTTGGCTATTTCGCCATCGGTCTGGGTTGGTATGTGATAACTATTATTATTAATGTGCTAATGTATGGTCTGCGTTTATTATTCTGGAACGCATGGACTCTTATTATTTCACTCTGCGTTATTGCTGCAGCATGCATTATCCCGGCATACACAAGCACTCCTACACCAAAATACACCTCCCCTAAGACTGTCACCCAACCAACAACTCCGAAAACATCGACATATAGATGCGTTGCTGATGTCCTTAACATCAGACAACAGCCTAATACCCATAGCGAGGTTCTGGGAGTATTGAGAAGAGGTCAAAGGGTTGAAGTGTATAGTGTAAGCAATGGATTCGCCCGTATAAGCTACAACGGCCAACCCGGATATGTGAGCACAAAATATCTTGAACTCTTGATTCAAAGAACTACAAATTAGTAGTATGCAAAACCTGGTCTTCTACACCGGTGACGGATTGCAAGAACTATCAACATATCTAAACGCCAAATAGCATGAAGGCAGTAATAACCTACACAGAGATTTCCAGTTTTATTGAGAAAGAATGTACGATACGCACAAGGTTTACATCTGTTGACGCCAAGACTGTTGAAATTAGTTATAAACCCAGTGTTTTCATGTCCACCATCAGTGTGACATTACATATAGAAACTATCTCTAATGACCTTATATGTTTGTCGTATGATTGCGGAGTGCCTGCATCATTGATAATTGCGGGTGCAGTCGCTTGGCTTGAGGAGAAAATTCCCAAGGGCATAGAGGTGAATACATCAAATAGGCATATCTACATTTATCCACAGCATTTCGAGCAGATTGAGAAGGTGTTGGAATATGTAACATTGACAAGTATCTCATTTGAGGAGGAAGTAGCAAATATCGAACTAACACTGGCATAATAATCGTGCAAAAATATTTGCCAAGAGGAGGATTTATAAAGTATTTTAAATTATGAGACCTCCTTGAGCTGACCATCATAATTCAATGTCTTTTTATTTTGATTTTTCATCTTTTTTTGCTATATTTGTCAAAGTTGTCTCGCCATACTGTCTTTAACACACCTACTTCACTGAGACATTGGAGATAATTTGCACGAACCTATTACTAACTTAAAACTTCATAACTATGGCTACAAAAATTGATTTGATTAAGCAGTGGCTCTTTAACGAGGGTTACAAATCTGAGATTGACTCAGACGGCGATTTGGTATTTAAATATCAGGGTGCTACATTAGTTTGTCCTGCAAGCGCAGACGATCCTCTTTATTTACAGATTATGATGCCTTGCATCTACACTATCGAAAACGGTGAGCGCACAAAGGTTCTCGAAGCAATTGACGCATTATGCCGTGAGCGCAAGTGTATAAAAGCATTTACAGTTGGAGAGAATGTATTTTTGACTTTAGAGATGATGATGGACTCATCTCCAGAGGTTGACGATTTCTTTGAACGATGCTGCACAATGCTCATTCAGGGTCGAATGTTTATGATGGAGAAAATTCTCGGTTAACACTTAATTTACGACCGATACGCTTGCCTATTAGGCAAGCGTATCTTCCTAAATCATCCTACAAATGGCTATTTTAACCCAAGGAGAACTATTAGGTCAGTATCGCGTACAAAACCTCATTAAGACAAACACATATACGGAGACCTATCGTGTAGAAAGCATGGATCACACACCATACTTTCTCAAACTTTTTGTCTTAAAGCGTCTGCCTCAACAATTGCTCAATGGCGAAACAAAAAAAGTAAAGGAGATCGAGTATGCCCAGATATTATCCCACAAGAACATCGTAAGTTACATTGATTCGGGAGAGATTGAAAGAGAGGAGAGCAATTGCCAGTATTACATTACCAGTTATTTCAATGGTTCGCTTCTCATAGACAGAATTCAGCGAGAGGGTTACATCCCGGAAAATGAGGCAATCGGCATCTTCAGGGGAATTCTCGAAGCCTTGGGATATTTGCACCATCAATCTGTTGCACTCTGCCATAACGATGTAAACCCCACAAATATCATTCTCTCAAGCGTCAATGGTGCGCCCGAATTGATTGATCTTGGGCACATTTCTGAACGCACATATGGCTCGGTATGGTTCAACACATCTGATATTGACCCTTTATACCATGCAAATGAGACGAGAGTGTCAATATTTGATGAGCAATCGGATATCTTTTCGGCATGCGCTGTCTTGTACGCAATGCTTACCGGCAAAGCTCCATGGGACATTGAAATCCCCCAAGAAGGCACCTACAAGGAGCGCTTTGCTGAGTTACACACCTTCCGTAAATCTCACAAAATAGATTTCAGCACACTTCAGGCAAGCGATAAAATTAAAACTATATTAGAGAGAGGTCTGCAATTAAAAAACATCGAGAGATACCAATCTGTTGATGAGATTATGCACACTCTGGATGCCGAAACTACAGACTCTCCTTCCACTCCAAGAGACAGTTCTGCTGGCTACAACTCCCATTCAGCAACCGACCGCTCACACCATCAAAGCCCCAATTATGTGGAATTCCCAATAAAGAAGGGTACGGGAAATGGTTTTGAAGACATAGCAGGCATGGCAGAGCTCAAGGAGACCTTAACAAAAAAGGTTATCTTTGTTATCAAGAATAAGGATGTTGCAGAACAATATAGAATTTTGCCTCCAAACGGAATGTTGCTGTACGGACCTCCTGGTTGCGGAAAAACATTCTTTGCAGAGAAGTTTGCAGAGGAGACTGGGTTCAGTTATCTGTTGGTTAAATCATCAGACCTTGCCAGTTCGTTTGTGCATGGCAGTCAGGAAAAAATTCGCCAACTCTTTGATCAAGCTGAGAAAAACGCACCTATTGTCGTATGTTTTGACGAGTTTGACGCCTTAGTTCCCGACAGATCATGGAATAATGTATCCGCAGAGGAGGTCAATGAGTTCTTGTCTCAGATGAACAACTGCGCAAAGCGAGGCATCTTCATCGTAGCAACAAGTAATCGTCCCGACAAGATAGACAAGGCAATCCTGCGTACTGGTCGTATTGACCAAAAGGTCTTTGTCCCTCTACCTGATTATAGTGCCCGCAAAGAGATGTTCTCTCTATATCTCAAAAACCGCCCGGCAGCCGACGACATCAATCTTGACGAACTGACAAAGCTAACTGATGGTTATATTGCAAGCGATATTGCCTACATTGTAAACGACGCTGCTATGGTTGCAGCCTTTACACGAGAGAAGATTACAATGCAATTGCTGTTAAATTCCATCAAGGCCACTCCTCCTTCTTTAGGTAAGGACAGCCTCGAGCAGTATGAAACTATCAGGAAACAAATGGAGGATATTAACCGCCGTAATAGTATAGAACGCACCATAGTCAGCCCTTGGTAGACTTTACGGATAAATATTAAAAACTATGGATAAGATTCACAATGTTTTTTGCCCCAATATAGTTGAGGAGCGCTCGCTTAATATGACCGTTCTGGATGTGTATTCGCGTCTGATGATGGACAGAATCATATTCCTAAGTGGCGAGGTAAATGGAGACAAAATGGATACTATTGTTGCCCAAATGCTCTTCTTGGATTCATTGAACCACAATCCCATCCATCTGTACATTAACTCTGGTGGAGGTGAATGCTATTCCGGACTGGAGCTCGTGTCTGTGATGAGATACATTGAGTCTCCTGTATATACTACAGTTTTGGGACTTGCCGCTTCAATGGGAGCAGTCATTGCAAGCAATGGTGAAAAGGGTCACCGCAAGGCGTTACCCTATTCTCGCTTTATGATTCATCAACCAAGTTCAGGTGTGGGATATTCAACATTCCGAGATCAGCAAATACATCTGCGCGAGATGGAGAGTTTGAAGCACGATCTTTACGAGGTTTTGTCTCAAAATAGCGGTCAGTCAATCGAAGACATCGAGAGTCTGTGCGACCGAGACAATTGGATGAAGCCCGACGAAGCTATTAGACTTGGTTTCCTGGATGAAATCATAGAAAGACGAGGAAATGAAACCCCAATTACCACACCCGAGGTATAAAATAGATTTACTGACAAAGAGTTCGGTACGCACCGAACTCTTTACTTTTATACTACAGCTCTTCAGATTTCGGTCTGCGCTCTTTTTCATTTTCTATAAAATCACTATCTTTGAGAAACGAAAACCGAAAAACCAGAAAACTATGAAGAAGATTGCTTTGCTGATGTTGGCGACGGTGCTTGCGGTGGGTGTGCAGGCGCAACCAAAAAAACCTCACACCTACAAGAACCCTACCCCTGGCGAGATGCCTATTTTGGGCTGGTTTTCGCTTCTGGGCGAGCAGGTAACGCACGAGAGGTACCTCGAGATGGCGGAGGCGGGATTTAACATCTCGTTCTCGCATATGTATACCATCGGGGAGGTGCAGGATGCGCTCGAGGCGGCGAAGGATTCGGGCGTGAAGGTGCTCGTTATGGCTGGCTCACTGGGCGCAGGGATGGAGGAGGCGGTGAAGATATCGAAGGAGCACCCCTCAACGGCGGGATATTTTCTGCGTGATGAGCCTACCGCCGCAGAGTTCGCCGAACTAAAGGATATGGCGCAGAGAATCAGAACTATAGATGACGATAAGTTGCTCTACCTCAACCTCTTTCCAACCTATGTTTCGGCCGACCATCTGCAAACCAAGAACTACACCGAGTATGTGCGCCGCTTCATCAAGGAGGTGGGGCTCGGTATGGTGTCGTTTGACCACTACCCCGTGACATTCGATGGCTTGCGCAAAGATTTCTACGCAAATCTTGAGATTATCGCCCACGAGGCGAAGCGCGCTGATGTGCCATTTTGGGCATTTGCGCTCTCTACGGCTCACGACCCCTACCCCGTACCGACACGCGAGGCTCTGCGACTGCAAATCTTCTCAAACCTCGCCTATGGCGCGCAGGGAATACAATACTTCACCTACACGACACCACTCGGCACGCATTGGAATTTCCACAACGCCCCCATTGACGAGAACGACCAGCGCAGCGATGTCTACTATCTCGTCAAGGAGCTCAACGAGCGCGTGCAGGGTTTGAGTCATATTTGGCTCGGGGCAGAGGTGGTGGCGCTCGGTCACACGGGCAAGCGCATCCCAAAGGATACAAAGCGCCTGAAACAGTTGCCAAAGGGCATTAAGAGCATCGACTCTAACGGCATCGGCTTGCTGGTTTCGCACCTGAAAAATGGCAGAAAGGAGTACCTGATGGTGGTAAACCGCGACCTTGAAAAGATGCAGAAGGTGACCCTTGAGTGCGAGAAGAAGATTAAGCAAATCGTCAATGGCGGTAAGAAGAAGGGCGTGTCAAGCAAGGGCGAGAAGTACAAACTTGAGGCGGGCGATATGTTGTTGTTTGAGTTGTAAAAAACCTGAAAACTATGAAAAAGATACTTTGTATAGTGGCAATGTTGGCGGCGGTGGCGTGTAGCAAAAAGGGGATTACGCCTGTGTCGTTTACCGATGTGCATATCGAGGATTCGTTCTGGCGTCAGCGCCTTGACACGCTGCGTAACAAGACCATCCGCTACGCATTCAAGCGCAGCGACGAGGCGGGATATATCCGCAACTTCGCCATTGCGGCGGGTATGATGGAGGGTCGTTTCCAGTCGGGTCAGCCCTTCGACGATGCCGAGGTGTTCAAGATTATTGAGGGTGCTTCGTACCTCCTGAAAGTGGAGAAGGATGAGCAGTTGGAGCACTATCTGGATAGCATTATCGACATCGTGGTGGCGGCGCAAGAGCCTGATGGTTACCTATTTACCAACCGAACAATCAACAACCCTCTGCACCCATGGTGCGGCAAGGAGCGCTGGGAGATGGACTGGAAGGATAGCCACGAGACATTCAACGCGGGCGAGTTGTATGAGGCGGCGATTGCCTACTACGACGCTACGGGCAAGCGCAAGATGCTCGACGCGGCGATAAAGAATGCCGAGTTGGTGTGCAGTGTCTTTAACGATGAGGGTATCGTGATGGCGCCGAGCCACGCCGTAATTGAGATGGCGCTGGTGCGTCTGTATGAGACTACGGGCGACAAGCGTTACCTTGAGGAGGCGAAGTTCTTTATGGATTGTCGCGGTCATCGCGAGTTCGACAAGTCATCGAGCAACCCACGCGAGAATGGCGAGTACTGGCAGGACCATATGCCAGCCATCGAGCAGCGCGAGGCGGTGGGACACGCCGTCAGGGCGATGTATTTCTACTCGGGTATGGCGGATGTGGCGCTCCATCTGGGCGACAAGGATTACCTCGCATCGGCGGATGCTATCTGGGAGAATATCGTGGGCAAGAAGTTTTATATTACTGGCGGTCTGGGTGCGAAACCCGCGTGGGAGGCATTCGGCGAGGATTATGAGTTGCCAAACGGCTCATCATACTGCGAGACCTGCGCCTCGATAGCGAATTGTATGTTCAACCTGCGTATGTTCCGCCTGCACGGCGACGCGAAATATATTGATGTGCTGGAACGCTCGCTCTACAATACGGTGTTGAGCGGCATCTCAATCACTGGCGACTCGTACTTCTACCCCAACCGTCTGGAGACAGGCAAGGGCGGTCAGTTGCGTAGCGAGTGGTTTGGCGTAAGTTGCTGTCCGACAAATCTTTGCCGTATCATCCCTGCGATGCCAGGCTATGTCTATGCAACCGAGGGCAAACGCATCTATGCCAACCTCTATGTGGGTAGCCGCAGCGAGATTGACCTGGGTGGCAACGAGGTGGTGTTGTGCCAGAGGACAGAGTACCCCTGGGAGGGCGACATCGAGATTGAGGTGGAGTCAGCCCAGAGCGGTTTCGAGTTGGCACTCCGCATCCCTGGCTGGGCGCGTGGCGAAGTGATGGCATCAGACCTCTACACCTACACCGACCCAACGGCTAAAGCGGTGAAAATCAGCATCAATGGCGAGCCTTGCGACTACCGCGTTGAGAAGGGCTATGCCCTCATCTCTCGCAAGTGGCAGGCGGGCGACAAGGTGCGTCTGGAGTTGCCGATGGAGGTTAAGCAGGTGCGTACGCACGAGGCTGTGGAGGGCAACCGCGGTCTGCTCTCGGTGGAGCGAGGACCTATCGTATATTGCGCCGAGGCGGTCGATAATGGCGGCAGGCTGGATGACATCTCGCTTGAAGAAAATGCGGCATTTGAGTTGGCAAGCGACTCGCGCTCGGTGGGTGGCGCTTACATCATCGAGGGTGCGGGCAAGCGTTACAGCATCTCGGACGATGGCTCAAAAGTTGTTGAGAATGACAACATTATAAAATTCATTCCTTACTATGCGCGCGCATATCGCGGGGCTACGCAGATGAAGGTCTTTCTGCCCGAGAGCGGCGATAAGATTCGCGAGGCGCTGGAGGCGGAGAGGCTGACCATTGACAAAGTGATTATCGGCAACAACCCATCAGAGCAGGCGCACAACCTCAAGGGTGAGCGCACGCGCTGCGACAGCGGAATGGGTTGGCGCGACGCGGTGGATGGCGGTTGGTTCTCCTATGACCTCAAGTGCGAGCGCACGGGAGAGCAGGAGTTGGTCTTAACCTACCACTCAACCGATGGCGGCAACCGCACATTCGACATCATCATCAATGGCGAGAAGATTGCGACGCACACACTCAAGGAGGCGTCGTATGACATACTTTTCGACACCTCGTACCCTATCCCAGCGCATTTGACAAAGGGCGGAAAGGTTTGCGTGAAGTTTGATGCACACGATGGCAACCTCGCGGGCGGAATATTTGGCTGCAAGGTGCGCCGAGTGGAGAAGTAGGCGTTTTATGCTTTTTGTTTTGCGGGAGGGCGTGGGCTTTCCCGCTTTTTTGTGTTTGTAAAAACGCGCCTCGCGGGCGAGGTGTATCTTTGGAGGCGTAACGCGCTTTGGGCGCGTCACCCCCGCCCGCCTCCAAAGATAAATATTGCATCAAAGAAGATGAAAAACAGGCGTTACGCCTGTATCTTCGGTGGCATAGCGAGTTTCACTCGCTCCCGCCCCCTGCCACCAAAGATAAATCAGGCACATCAAAGGAAATGAAAAACACCCGTTACGGGTGCCTGCCACCGAAGATAAACTCGCCTCAAATGGTAATTACTCATCTTTTCCACGATAAAATAGGCAGACCATTCGATTTTATTTCCCAAATTTTGAATATGAATTTACAAATTGTATCTTTGCAGATGTAATAAATTGGAGCATTAGTGCGTTATGTTAGTAGAAAAGTATATCACCAAATAAAAATGTGCGTATGAAAGATTTAAGAATTTTGATGGTTGTGTTGCTCGCGGGCCTGGGCTTGTCGGGTTGCACCTCTGCTTACTTCTCGGCATCATCAGGCAGCGCGTTTGATGATTTATATGTTTCGCACGACAGAACTATAATCGCTGAAAAGCAGAAGGCAGAAGCCGAAGCACGCCGTGCCGAGGCAGAAGCACGCAGAGCCGAGGCTCTCGCACTTCAGGCAGAATATGAGGCGCAGATTGCGCAGATGAACGCAGCGGCGGTCAAGTCGGGTGGCGCAACAAAGGTTGCGACAGCACTTGTGCCCCAGCAGCAGGTCAGCACCGATGGTCTTATCATCATTGACGATGATGCAGATTTGGTTGCTGCCAACTCCTATAACGATTTCGTGGCGAACACCTACGAGAGCGCCTATGCGCGTCGCTTGCAGGGCTTCAAGTCGATGACCTATCGTATGCCTTCGTCATATTTCGGCTTGCGATACAGCGGTTCGTACTCTTATGCAACAGCCTACGACCCAGCATTTTATAATATTATGGTATCGGGCGACCAGGTGTGGGTTGAGCCACGCTACATCACTTCGATGTTTGGCACTTGGGGCGCAACAAACGCCACTGCGCTGGTCTATTCACCTTGGTATTATGGCTGGAACGACTGGCACCGCTACGATCCTTGGTACTACTCGTGGTATGGCTACCCACGCTACTCGTGGTACGACTGGAACTGGAACATCTGCTACGGCGGCGGCTGGAGCGTAAACCTCTGGTGGGGTTGGGGCGGTCACTACCACCCTTGGCGTCCAGTGCATCACCATCACCACCACCATCACCACATCGGCCACGGACCACACTACGGTATGGGCGGCGGCTTCGGTGGAGCATTCGTTGGCGGCTGGTGGGGCGGCAGCAAGTACGGCTCACGCCACAACGCACCTCGCGTAGTGGGCAACTCGGCTAACCCACGCCCAAATCAGGGCAATCCATCACGCGGCGGCGCGGTGGTGAACCGAGGTTCTTCGACATCGACTCCTTACCGCTCACCAAGCACTGGCATCACTTACGGTCAGCCTTCACGCGGCAACTCTGGCTCAAAGGTTAATAACTCGGCAGGCAGAGCAAATGTGACATCAGGCAGAGGTGGCGTAAGCAGCAATAATGTAGGTGTACTCGGTGGCTCGGCGGCATCTCGCCCAACTTCGGGCTCAAGCCGTAACACTGCGGTGACATCTAACCCTTCACGCCCAGCATCGCAGGGTGGCGTGACATCATCACAGGGCGGCACTTCGACTACACGCCGAGGCAACGCCGTAACACAGTCAAGCGGTCGCGGTGGCTCATCATCGGTAAACCGCGGCGGAACAACTACTCGCTCGAATGCAGTAACTCGTTCTAACTCATCGTCTTCGTCAAAGAGCACTCCAGCGAAGAGCACCTCTTCATCATCGAAGTCGTCAAGTTCGAGTTCATCGTCGAGAAGCAGTTCTTACTCTTCTGGCTCGTCTTACTCATCGTCATCATCATCTTCGCGTGGCGGTGGTTACTCGGGCGGTTCGGGCTTCTCGGGCTCATCAATGGGCGGCGGCTCACGCAGCGGTGGCGGCGGTGGTGGCGGCTCACGAGGCGGACGCTAAAGGATAGTATAAAAAAGGATAATGGTGAGGTGGCGGCACGAGGTTTGCCGCCATACTCCATAAATAAAAGTGTGCAACGATGAAAAACTATTTGAGAATTACACTTGTGGCGCTGGCAACAGCACTCTCGCTCTCGGCTGGAGCGCAATACCGATATGGTGGTCTGCTGATGGACCACGACGGAATGATGGGTAGCGATATGTTCACCCTCTCGCAGGTAAACTTCGGCTTCGGCACAGCACGCTCGATGGCAATGGCGGGTGCTTTCACCTCGCTGGGTGGCGACCTCGCGTCGATGGGTATCAACCCTGCGGGTCTGGGTATGTACCGCTCGAATGACATCTCTTTCTCGCCTATGATGGGCTTCCAGAGCGCCGAGAACAGCGCGACAAGTTGGGGTGAGAACGAGTATAACCGATTTGCTATGGGTAACCTCGGCCTGGCGCTCAACCTCTATGAGAGCAGCGATACACGCCTTGTGAGTGTGACACTCGGTCTGGGCTACAACCGCGTTGCCGACTTCAACTACCGTTACGGCTTCACATCGCAGAGTGGCGCATCATCAGCACCCTACCGCTCGATTGCTGACGCCTTCTCGCTGATGATGGGCGACAGCGGTCTCTTCCCCGACCAGAACGGCAACCTCGGCTATGACTGGCGCGACGCATATTATTGGGGCGGCATCCTGGCATACAACGGCTATCTGTTGGATGTGGGCGAGGATGAGTACGGCTCATTCTGGACCTCGGCAGACCGTCTGGGCGTAAATGCGGGCGTGGGTCACACGATGAATATGGAGAGCAAGGGCGGCATCGGCGAGTATGATATCTCGTTCGGTATGAACTTTGGCAGCAAACTCTACCTCGGCTTCACCTGGGGTATTCAGTCGGTGAAGTGGACCCGCCAGATGTACTACGGCGAGGACTACATCTACAACTCGACACCAGTCTATTCCGACGGCGTGGCGCTGGAGAGCCCTGCACAGTGGATGGACTACAATCAGGCTGTGGTGGTGCGCGGCGTAGGTATGAACGCGAAGTTCGGTGCTATCTATCGCCCTGTGGAGGCGTTGCGACTCGGCGTGGCACTGCACACACCTACTCACTACTCGCTGGAGCGCAGTTATCAGGCATATATGGCGACAAACTTCAACCCTGCGGGCGACACAACGCCTTCGCTGGATGATGTGGGTATGAACACCTGGGACTTCTTCTCGCCAACGCGATTGATGTTCGGTGCATCGTACGCCTTCGGTCGCTTTGCAGTGGTGTCGGTGGACTACGAGCGCGACTGGTATAATGGAATGAGAGTGAGCAACATACCTGCGGGATTTGACCTTACAAAGAGCGACTATCGCTATGAGTTCAAGAACAACTACAAGGGCTCGAACACGCTGCGCTTCGGTGCGGAGATTAAGCCTCTGCCATCGCTCGCCCTGCGTGCGGGTTACGGCATAGCGGATGGTGCGTTGCGCGAGGATTACAACCTCTACTACAACACGCCTGTGACCTACCGCACAACCTGCCTCTCGGCGGGTGTAGGTTTCGCAATTCGTGCCGTAACGCTCGACCTTGCGTATCAGCATCTGGAGAACTTGCAGACCGCATATATGCTCTACTACGCGATGGACGATTTGGGCAATTTCGACACTGCAAGCCCTTACTACCGCACTGATTTCAAGCGTAACTACTTCACGCTCTCGGTTGGATATAAATTCTAAACAAACTCGCTATGAAACGACTTCTGTTGCTGGCACTGCTCAAAATGGTGCTCGTGGTATGCCTGGTGGGGTGTGGAAAGGCACACCTGACGGTTGCTTCGTTTAATGTGCGCTACGATGCTGCGGCGGATGCTACCAACGGAGATTCGTGGGCGGAGCGCAAGGAGGCGGTGGCGGATGTCATCCTCAACCACGACTTTGACATCGTCGGCACACAGGAGGCCAATGCCAGCCAGTTGCCCGAGTTGGAGGCTCTGCTGGAGGGTTATGGCTGCATTACGCACCCCTACGGCGGCAACAACGGCACGGGACACAACTGCGCGACATTCTACAAGCACGATAAGTTGGAGTTGCTCGACCAGGGTACATTCTGGTACAGCCCAACGCCCGAGGTGAAGAGCATCGGCTGGGATGCGACGGACTACCGTCTGTGTCACTGGGGTAAGTTCCGCGAGAAGCAGTCGGGCAAGGAGTTTTTCTTCTTCAACTCGCACCTCTACTGGCGTCTGCACGAGGCGCGCGCCAACTCGGGCGGTGTGCACACCCAGATGGTAAGTAAGATTGCGGGCAGTGAGCCCGTCATCAGCGTGGGCGACTTTAACTCCAAAGAGGATACGCCACAGGTGCAGGAGATACTCACGCTCTTGAACGATGCGAGAACGGTGAGCCCCGTAGTGGAGGGTTGCGATGTGACCGACCTTGGCGGCGGTAACTTCCAGGGCGAGGCGAAGGCGAGAATTGACTTTATCTTCCTGAGCAAGGATATTGAGGTGGAGTCGTTCCGCACCATCGAGGATAAGCGCGAGAATGGGCACTACCCTTCGGACCACCTGCCAATCGTGAGCAAGATTCGATTGTAGCAAGTGTCTGATTTGTAGTCACTTGAGAATATAACGACTGCCGAGAGGTGGTCGTTTTTTTTGTGTCCATATTAGAAAAACACAGCCGCAAGGCGGCTGTATCTTTGGAGGCGTAACGCGCTTTAGGCGCGTCACCCCCCCGCCGCCTCCAAAGATAATTTCCTTGTATTACTCTTTAGAAAACAAAAATCAGGCGGATGCCTGTATCTTCGGTGGTTCAATGTGTAAAGCACCACGCCGCTACCCACGAAGATTTATCCTGCTCAA
>JAEIGA010008250.1_pt1 | contig 15775 bp, 13 predicted proteins | sample 9270691 | NCBI WGS metagenome assembly JAEIGA01 (sample SAMN17057246, study PRJNA624740) | gut metagenome | biome: biome; isolation source: fecal sample | host: Bos grunniens | place: China: Xizang | collected 2019
AATAAACGAAAAAAACCCGCTTTGAAGCGGGTTCGTTTCGGGTAATATTAAAATTACACAGCGCGGGTGACCTTGCCGCTGCGCAGGCAGCGAGTGCATGCATAAACATGCTGCGGTTTTCCATCCACAATGGCCTTGACGCGCTTCACATTGGGCTTCCAGGTACGGTTGGAGCGTCTATGAGAGTGGCTCACCTTGATACCAAAGGTAACACCCTTGTCGCAAAACTGACATTTTGCCATTCGAAGCACCTCCTTGCTTGTGTTTTCTAAAGAAATAGCTTATCCATAATAGCAGACGGGCAAATCAAATGCAAGTCTTATTTTTTGCGGGAATGCATTGCCAAAAGGGAAAAGAATCGTTAATATGATACTTGTGGAATTATACATTATAAATATATAAAAGGGAGTACCACTATGGCATCCAAGTATACGGTCAAGCTGTCAACGGTTGTTCAGGAACTGAACCTGAAGATCCTTCGGACTTCCTCCGACTATGAGGAACGAAAGATCGGCACGGCAGATATCAACCGCCCGGCGCTGCAGCTTACTGGTTTTTATGATTATTTTGATCCCAAACGGATCCAGATCATCGGACGGGTGGAAAGCACCTATCTGAATACGCTTTCTCCCGAAGAGCGTCTGGCCCGTTTTGAGGAATTTATGAAATTTGATATCGCGGCACTGGTAATCGGACACGGAGTAGAAGCGTTCCCCGAATGCATGGAAATGGCCGAAAAGTATGACCGCAATGTTTTCGCAACGGATGATGATACCTCAGTTTTCATGGCAGACACCATCGTGTCGTTAAGCCGCCATCTAGCACCGCGCATCACCACACATGCCGTGCTGGTGGAGGTCCATGGCGAGGGCGTGCTCATCACCGGAGATTCCGGCGTGGGAAAATCGGAAACGGCGCTGGAGCTTATAAAGCGTGGACATAAGTTCATTGCCGATGATGCAGTGGAGATCAAACGCATCAACAAGGATTCTCTTACCGGCGAGTCCCCGGAACTGATCCGGGATTATATGGAACTTCGCGGAATCGGCGTGGTGAACATCCGCAAGCTTTACGGTGTGGGATCCGTCATGCCCCGCTGTCCCATCGAGATGGTGGTAAAGCTGGAGCAATGGGACGATACCAAGGCGTATGACCGCCTTGGGCTGACCAATGAGACCGAGGAGATCCTGGGAGTTACGCTTCCGGCAATAACCATTCCGGTCCGTCCCGGACGTAATCTGGCGGTGATTCTGGAGCTTGCTGCTATGAACAACCGGCAAAAGAAGCTTGGATTCAACGCCGCGGAAACACTGGCAGACAATGTGGATTACGCAGTAGATGCCGGCCTGTATTAATTAACGAACAAATCAGATCGCAAAACCATAGCATAGGAGAGGAATATGACACATCAAGAGAGTTTGACCAAGGTAATCGAAGAGATCAGAGAAGAATACCCCGGAATGCTGATTCTGGAGAATGAACCGTTTTCCAAACACGGTTCCATGCGAGTCGGAGGCCCGATCCGCGCCATCGCCAGTCCGGGAGACGTGTTTTCTCTGAGCAAAGTCTGTTCCTTCCTGAAACGGAATGCCATTGCGCCGTTCATCCTCGGCAACGGAACGAATGTCGTCATTCCGGATGAGGGACTGGATCTGTTCATGATCAAGACAGAAAAGCTCACAAAGATGTGGATGCAGACGGATGGCTCGCTGTACGCTGAAGCGGGAAACTCACTGGCTAAGGTCAGCCAGTTTGCGCAGGCGAACGGTCGGGCCGGCCTGGAATTTGCTTCCGGTATCCCAGGGACGCTGGGCGGAGGAATCCTCATGAATGCAGGCGCATACGGCGGGGAGATGAAAGATTATATCCGCACGGTGATCGCCATCAAACTGGAAGATCAGGCCATGTATGAAATCGAAGCAAAGGATTGTGATTTCGGATACCGTCACAGTCTGTTTGAAGACGGCGGATATGTGATCCTGGCAGCAGTGTTCGATCTGCCGGAGGGAGACAAGGATGCCATCGCAGAGCAGATGCGAACCCTCAATGAAAAGCGGCGCAACAGTCAGCCGTTGGATCTGCCCTCCTGCGGCAGCGCATTTAAGCGGCCTGTCGGCGGATATGCCGCCGCACTGATCGAGGAAGCCGGCCTAAAAGGATATTCCGTAGGAGGGGCGCAGGTTTCCGAAAAACACTCCGGCTTTGTTGTGAACAAGGGCGGAGCCACATATGATGATATTGTGGCTCTCATGGATCATATCCGTAAGGAAGTCAAGAAGAACTCCGGAATCACACTGGAACCGGAAATGAAAATCTATCCCAAGAAAATGATCCTGGTGGACCAGACTCCGGTTGAGATTCCGGAAGAACTGAAGGAAGAGTTCGAGAAGTTCAAACAGGAACGGGCGAAGCAGAAAAAAGACGAGGAGAACTAATGGAATTTCTGATCATATCTGGAATGTCCGGCGCAGGAAAGAGCCGGGCAGCCGATATTATGGAAGATCTGAATTACTACTGTGTGGACAACCTACCGGTCGCACTGATCCCGCGCTTTGCGGAACTGTGCATGGCGACGCAGGAGCGGTACGAAAAAGTCGCGCTGGTAATGGATGTACGTGAGCGGGACGGTTTTGCCGACCTTTTCAGCACTCTGGACAGCCTGAAAAACATGGGTTGCACATACCGCATGCTGTTTATGGATGCGGATACGGCAACGCTCATAAAACGATACAAAGAGTCCCGCCGGCCACATCCTCTGGCCGGCAACGGAACAACGATGGAAGAAGCAATCCGGCAGGAGTATGAACTGATGACGCCGATTCGCGCACGGGCAGACTATGTGATCAACTCCACCGGACTGACCCATGGCATGCTTCAGCAGAGGCTGTATTCTCTGTTCGGCGGAGACCAGAGTAAAAAATCGATCACCGTCAATATCACGGCCTTCGGTTATAAGCACGGGATCCCCCTGGACGCAGATCTGGTTCTGGATGTCCGGTTCCTTCCGAACCCCTATTACGAAGAGGATCTGCGGCAGAAGACAGGCCTGGATCCGGAAGTGCGCAACTATGTATTTGCTTCGGATGTTTCCCGGGAATTCATGGACAAGCTGACGGATCTGGTAGATTTTCTCCTCCCGCTTTATATCGAGGAAGGAAAATTCTCGCTGACGATCGCGGTAGGATGTACCGGAGGACGGCACCGCAGCGTGGCGGTGGGATATGAACTTAGAAACCACCTGCTGGAGAAAGGCATCAATGCGGTCGCCTTCCAGCGGGACATTGAGAAGTGAGGATAACAGGATGTCGTTTGCATCAGACGCAAAAGCGGAACTGTGCCAGATAAAAATCGACTCAAAAAGCTACGCCGTGGCACAGGCCTACGGCGTGCTGTTATATTGCAACACATTTACGGCAGATGAAATACGGATCATAACGGCAGCGGACGCCTTTGCACAGACGCTTCCCAGACTGTTCCGCAAGGCATTTAATGTCGTTTTCGACAAAAGTCCGGATCGGGAAGCAAAAGGGAAAAAGAGCTTTATCATTACGGACAAAGACAAGATCCGCACAATTTATTCCGCGTTTGATATCGATGCGGAAACCACTCCGGTCCTGCACATCAACCACGGGGTGCTGGAGGAAGACGGGCAGAAGATCGCCTTCATCCGCGGCGCCTTTCTGGCCGGAGGAAGTGTGTCCGATCCGGAGAAGAGCTACCACCTTGAGATGTCCACGACCCATGCCAGCGTCAGCAGAGAGGCCTATTCCATTCTGCTGGATATGGGGTTTTCCCCGAAAGAGACCAAGAGGTCCGGCAGTTCCATGCTTTATTTCAAACAGTCCGAAACCATTGCGGATTTCTGCACCTGGATCGGGGCACCGGTAACGGCGCTGAAGATCCTGAACGCAAAAGTGGATAAGGATATGAGAAATACCATCAACCGGAAAGTCAACTGCGATTCCGCCAACGCAGACAAGATCGTTCTTGCCGCACAAGAGCAGCTCAATGCCATCAAGGAGATCGACCGGGTCTTCGGGCTGGAGAATCTTCCGAATTCCCTTCATGAGGCGGCGCTGCTTCGCATAGCAAATCCGGCATCGAGCATCTCCGATCTGGCAAAACTGTCCATCCCGCCGGTGTCCAAGTCTACTCTGAATTACCGGCTGAACAAACTAATGGCTCTGCAGAAAAAGCTGCAGGAAACCGGTTCCGGTGCGGAGCCGGAGGAAGGAATCTAGAAAACTATGGCCTTTGCCCATCTACATGTTCATACCGAATACAGTCTGCTGGACGGCGCCTGCCGAATCCCGGAACTGGTAAAACGGGCCAAAGAGCTTGGAATGGAATCTCTGGCCGTGACCGATCACGGCGTCATGTATGGAGCGGTTGCCTTTTATCAGGCGTGCAGCGCAGAAGGGATCAAGCCCATTATCGGGTGCGAGGTCTATGTTGCGCCCCGCAGCATGGAAGACAAGGAGCACGGGATCGACAACGACTATTCTCATCTGATCCTGCTGTGTGAAAACGAAGAGGGGTATCATAATCTGTGCTATCTGGTCTCCGAGGCGTTTACAAAGGGATTCTATATTAAACCGAGAATTGACTGGGATCTCCTGCGAAAACATGCAGAAGGTCTGATCTGCCTGTCCGGCTGTATTGCAGGCGAGATACCTCAGATGCTCATCGGCGACCGCTACGAAGCGGCAAAAGCCAAGGCGGAGGAACTGCAGGAGCTGTTCGGTCCGGATCATTTCTATCTGGAGATCCAGAATCACGGAATCAGCGAAGAACAGAAGGCGACCGCCGGCCTGATCCGCATCTCACAGGAGACCGGGATCCCTCTGGCGATGACCAACGATGCTCACTATGTAAGAAAGGAAGACGCCCGCAATCACGACGTGCTTCTCTGCATTCAGACAGGAAAGACACTGGACGATCCCGACCGCATGCGGTTTGCCAACGATGAGTTCTATCTGAAAAGCGAAGAGGAGATGCGCGCATTGTTTCCGGATCAGCCGGAAGCGGCGGAGAATACGGCAAAGATCGCAGCGCGCTGCCACTTTGATTTTGAGTTCGGCAACTATCATCTTCCCAAATTTGCCCTGCCGGCAGGGGAGACGGACAGCTATGAATATCTGGTGAAGCTCTGTGAGCGGGGGTTTGCACAGCGATATCCCAACAATCCCGAATATCATAAGCAGCTGGAGTATGAGCTGGACGTGATCCGATCCATGGGATTCGTCGATTACTTCCTCATCGTCTCGGACTTCATCGGCTATGCCAAGAGCAAAAAGATCCCCGTAGGTCCCGGACGAGGCAGTGCCGCCGGCAGTGTTGTCAGTTACTGTCTCCACATTACGGATGTGGACCCCATGAAATACTCGCTGTTCTTTGAGAGATTTCTGAACCCGGAACGCGTATCCATGCCGGATATTGATGTGGATTTCTGCGTGAACCGAAGAGGAGAAGTCATCAATTACGTGAACGAAAAATACGGTCATGACCATGTAGCGCAGATCGTGACCTTTGGTACGATGGCCGCCCGCGGAGCAGTCCGCGATGTCGGGCGAGTCATGAATGTCAGTTACGCGGAGACCGATCAGGTTGCAAAGCAGATCCCCGCGACACTGAACATTAAACTGAAAGAAGCACTGGCCGTTTCCAAACCGCTGCGGGACATGTATCAGGAAAATGATACTGTTCATCAACTCATCGATACGGCTCAGGCACTGGAAGGTATGCCCCGGCATGCATCGACACATGCCGCCGGTGTGGTGATCACGGAAAAGCCGGTGTACGAATATGTTCCACTGGCCATGAATGATGAATCCGTGGTGTGCCAGTTCGGCATGGTCACACTGGAACAGCTGGGCCTTCTGAAAATGGACTTCCTCGGTCTGCGAAATCTGACCGTTCTGGAAGATGCCGCCAGGCTTGTACGGAAAACAAATCCGGATTTTCAGGTGGATCAAATCCTGGAAGAAGACGAGAAAGTGTTTGCCATGCTGTCTGCGGGACGCACGGAAGGAGTCTTCCAGCTGGAATCTGCCGGGATTACCAGTGTGTGTACCAGACTCAAACCAAAGAGCATCGAGGATATCACGGCAGTGATTGCGCTTTACCGGCCGGGACCAATGGAGTCGATTCCCCGTTTTATCGAATACTCCGCCTCGCCGGAGAAGATCCGGTATAAACACCCCCTGTTAAAGCCGATTCTGGAAGTGACCTACGGATGCATCGTCTATCAGGAACAGGTCATTGAGATCTTCCGCCGTCTGGCAGGGTTCTCTCTGGGGCAGGCCGACATTATCCGGCGAGCCATGTCCAAGAAGAAACATGCCGTCATCGACGCCGAAAGGATCGCTTTCGTTCATGGAGATCCGGAGCGGAACATTACCGGTGCCATGGCCAACGGCGTTCCGGAAGAAGTGGCAAACTCCATTTATGATGAGATCATCGATTTTGCCAGCTATGCATTTAACAAGGCGCATGCCGTATCCTATGCCATCGTGACATACCGCACGGCATACATGAAATGCCATTATCCCTGTGAATATATGGCAGCCCTTCTGACGAGCGTTCTGGAAAACAGCACCAAGATCGCGGAATACATTGCCGAATGCAAATCCATGGGTATTTCTCTGCTTCCGCCGGATGTCAACGAATCGGAAGCAAACTTTACGGTATCCGGAGACAACATCCGCTTTGGGCTGGTTGCCATCAAGGGCATCGGAAGAGGCTTCATCCACGCATTGGAGCAGGAGCGGACCCTGGGGGGACGATTTACCAGTTTTTATGATTTCTGCCGCAGGATGCACGGCAAGGAGCTGAACCGCCGGGCGCTGGAAAACCTGATCCGGGCAGGATCGTTTGACACCATGGGATATAAGCGCAGGGCGCTTATCACCGTTTATGAGACGGTCCTGGACAGCATCAATTCGGATATTTCCAAGAACATCGCGGGACAGATGGACCTGTTTTCCGACTTCGCTCAGCAGGAAGAATCCTCGGGAGATGAGATTCCCATTCCAGACGTACAGGAATTTTCCAAGCGGGAGAAGATGTCCATGGAGAAGGAAGTCACCGGCCTTTACCTTACCGGACATCCGATGGATGAATACCACGATGCCATCCGGCAGATCGGGGCAAGCCCCATCGGCTCCATCCTGACGGACTTCTCGCAGGAAGGTGGTCCGGAACGGTATCACGACAATCAGAGGGTCACGCTTGCAGGTGTGATCAACAGTGCAAAAACAAGGACTACGAAAAACAACACGCTGATGGCATATGTAGAACTGGAAGATGACACCGGAACACTGGAAATGATGGTCTTCGAGAAAACCATCAATGTTTCCAGTCAGTATATGGTGGCGAACAGTTCCATTCTTGCAAAAGGGCGGATCTCCGCACGGGACGAAAAGGAACCCATCCTGATGGTGGATGAGATCCTTCCGCTGACCAGCGAAACGCTGGCTGCAGAAAGGAAACCGGAGGAAGCCGCAACCGCGGCACCCCGGCCGGAACCGCAGGATCCGTCAAGACCGCAGACACTTTGGGTGAAAGTACCGGCACAGGGGGATCCGATCCTGCACCGGATCCAGCTGATACTGAATATGTTCCCCGGAACAGAGCCCATGGTCATATACTGTACGCAGGAAAAAAAGAAACTGGGGACACGCTGTGTCATCCACCCGGCACTGGTTGCAGAGCTGAAAGAGATGCTGGGAGAAGAAAACGTTGTAATCCGTTAGAAACAGGCAGATAGTGAAATCTGAAGAGCAAGGAGTAAAACTATGGCAGAAATCAAACGTATAGGTGTTCTCACCAGTGGCGGAGACGCACCGGGAATGAATGCCGCCGTTCGCGCGGTGGTTCGCGGCGCCCTGGCTTTCGATGTCGAGTGTATCGGCATCAAAAGAGGTTGGAACGGCCTGATCAACAATGACTTTATTAAAATGGACAGCATCAGTGTTTCCCACATCCTTTCCAGCGGCGGAACAGCGCTGTATACGGCAAGAAGCGAAGAGTTCATGACGGAGAAAGGCAGACAGAAAGCGGCAGCAAACTGCAAACTGCTGGGCCTGGACGGAGTTATTGCCATCGGAGGTGACGGCACGTTCCGGGGCGCTCTGGAGCTGAGCCGGCTGGGAATTCCCGTAATAGGGATCCCGGCGACTATTGATAATGATATCGGCTGTACACACTACACCATCGGATTCGATACGGCATGCAATACCGCCATCGAATGCATCGACAAACTGAGGGACACCATGCAGGCGCACGAACGCTGCTCCATCGTTGAAGTCATGGGTCGCAATGCCGGATATCTGGCGCTGTATGTGGGGATTGCGGTTGGTGCAACGGCGGTCCTGGTTCCGGAGATCGAGTGGGATCTGCAGAAGGATGTTATTGAAAAGATCCGCAACGCACGCATCGTCGGACATACCCATTTTATGATCGTAGTTGCGGAAGGGGCAGGAAAAGCCTATAAGATCGGGGAGCAGATCCGTCAGGAGATCGGGCTGGATCCCCGGGTCACCGTTCTGGGTCATATTCAGCGCGGCGGCACTCCGTCGGCAAGAGACCGTGAATGTGCTACCCGAATGGGCTATCACGCGGTGAAGGCGCTGACAGAAGGCAGAAACAATATCATCATTGCAACACGGAGCGGCAATATGGTAGAGCTTCCCATCGAAGAGGCCCTGCAGATGAAAAAGAGCTTGCAGATGGAACGGTATGAAGTCATGGAGGCCATGGCAAGCTACCGGCACTGATCGATCATTTGACTTTGCATAGTCTTTATGATAAAAGTTATTTTTAAGTATTCGATTTTGTGCGGGTTCCGCACAATGACATAGGAGTGTGAAGATCCTTTATGGATGACGGCAGTCGATTGTCGTTTATTGTTACTGCAGTTCTGATTCTGTGTGCCATGTATTTTGCACTGGTAGAAACGGCCTTTGCATCGGTGTCACAGACAAAACTGAAGACGGATCAGGACCGTGGAGACAACCGAGCAAAGAAGGCTCTGTGGATCACGGATAATTTTGACCGGGCAGTAACAACGATCTTAATTTGCACCAATATTATTCATCTGACCGCAGCATCCGTGGTGACGGTAGCCGTGACCCGGATCTGGGGACTTTCGGCAGTGACGATCTCAACATTGCTGGTGACACTGGCGATGTTCTTCTTCGGAGAGATGCTGCCCAAGAGCATTGCCAAAAAGTACAGCGAACACATCTGTCTGGCTACAGCAGGATCTCTTCATCTGTTTATGGTCCTTCTGCAGCCGCTGTCGGCTTTTCTTACCATGATCGGAAACGGCGTTTCCCGTTTGGCCAGAAGAGAGCCGGAAGCTTCGGTTACAGAAGAGGAACTGTACGACATCATCGAAGATATGGCGGAGGAGGGTTCTCTGGATGAAGAACAGAGCGATCTGATCTCGTCAGCATTGCAGTTTGGCGATGTTACCGCAGAGAGCGTGCTCACCAGCCGTGTGGATCTGGTAGCTGTGGATATCGAAAAGTCACCGGATGAGATCCTGGATCTGATCAAAAAGGAGACCCATAGCCGGATCCCCGTTTATTCGGGAAGCGTGGATAATATCATCGGGATACTACAGATCCGAACCTTTATTAAGGAATATCTTCATAATAAGGATCATTTGGATATCGGTCCTTTACTGGATGAACCGTACTTTGTCCATTCTTCCATCAAGATCGATGAACTTCTGTCCATCATGTCCCGCAAGAAACTGAATATGGCTGTCATTACCGACAACTTCGGTGGGACCAGAGGTATCATTACCGTGGAAGATATCCTCGAGGAACTGGTCGGCGAGATCTGGGATGAAGACGATGTTGCCATGGAACCCATCCGGCAGATCGGGGAGGACTTCTATGAGGTGGATTCCCAGGAGACTCTGGGGGATGTTCTGGACGAACTGGACCTGGAAGTTGACGATGAAGATGATGAGGAACTTACGAATAAACTGATGGGCGAACTGGCATATGAACAGTTCTCCCGGATCCCGCAGGAGGGAGATCAGTTTGAATATGCAGGAATGCAGATTACGATCAGTGCTATGGAGCACAACCGGATCCTGATGCTTCAGGTCCGGAAGCTGGCCCCTTCTGATTCGGAAGACGGAGAGGAGGGTGAAGCATGATCTGGAATATTATTGCGATCCTTGTCTGTGTGCTTCTGTCCAGTTTCTTCTCCGCTTCGGAGATGGCCTACTCCTCATGCAACCAGATCCGTCTGGAGAATTTTGCAGAGGACGGCGACAAGAGAGCTGCGCGGGCACTAAAACTGGCAGAAAAGTTTGATGACTCGCTGTCTACGATCCTGATCGGGAACAATCTGGTCAACATAGCGGCCTCGTCACTCAGCTCCATTCTGGTGCTTCGGTTGCTGGGAGCATCCTTTACCTGGCTTTCTACGATCCTGATCACCATCATCGTGGTGATTTTCGGGGAAACGATCCCGAAAATCATGGCAAAGCAGAATGCAACCCGATATGCAATCGCCAATGCGAGGGCGATCCAGATACTGCGTATCTGCTTCTATCCTGTAACATGGTTAGTCGTAGGACTTGTAAATCTTATTACGGTCGGTATGAAGGGTGAACCGGAAGAAGACCGCAGCGTGGAAGAACTACAGACGATCATCGACACGGCAGAAGACGAAGATGTTCTGGATGAAGATCAGTCGGAACTTGTGAAAGCGGCGATTGACTTCTCCGAGATCCAGGCCAATGAAGTCATGACTGCACGTGTGGATATGGTTGCACTGGATATTGATGATGACTGGGAAGAGATTCTGGAAGTGGTTGAATCAGCTACCTATTCGAGACTGCCGGTCTATGAAGACAGCATCGACAACATCATCGGGGTGCTCTACCTGAATCATTTCCTGAAGGCTCTGACGGATGAGGAACAGCCGGACATCCGAGACCTGCTCATGCCGCCTTGCTTTGTATATAAAACCATGCGGCTTCCCGCCGTCCTCAATGAACTTCGGCTTGCACAGCAGCACCTTGCCATCGTGACCGATGAATACGGCGGAACGCTGGGGGTCGTCAGTATGGAAGACGTGCTGGAACAGATCGTGGGAGACATCTGGGATGAAACAGATATCGTCGAACCGAACTACACCATTCAGCCGAATGGCAGCTATGAGATCGACGGAGACATGGCGATCTCGGAATTTCTGGAACTGATGGAGATCCCCGAGGATGAGTTCGACTTTGACAGCGACACAGTCGGAGGATGGGCCATCGAACTGAATAACGGCTTTCCGGAACCGGAAGACCAGATCATCTATGAGAATCTGGTCCTGACGATTCTCGAGACGGAAGAGCGGCGAGTTGAACGACTGCTGATCCGGCGAGAGGACCCGCAACCGGAAGAATAATAAGAAAAAACGGACTTGCTGAGCAAATTTCAGCAAGTCCGTTTTTTCTTTCATGTTATCGGAAAAATTGTCCTATCATGCCTTCATTTTGACATTGACGTCATCGTATTCATGCAGGATCGCAGCATCGGGAGCCTTGGTGATCAGACTTACAACAACGATGAAGAGGCTGGCAACGATGAACGCGGGGAGAAGTTCGTAGATGTTCCACGCACCGCCCAGCGGACGAACGAGGAATTTCCATACGAAGATCATGATACCGCCGGATACCATACCGGACAGCACGCCCCAGCGGGTGGTCCGTTTCCAGAACAGTGCAAACAGCATCACCGGACCAAAGGTGGCACCGAAACCGGCCCAGGCAAAGGAAACGATCATAAAGACTGAGCTGTTCGGATCCCGAGCCAGGAAAACACCAAGGATCGCAATAATGATGACCGTGATACGTGCGATGGTCATGCTCTGTTTGTCCGTAAGGTTGATATGAAATACTCCCTGCAGAATATTCTGGCTGATTCCGGACGCGGCTGCGAGCAGCTGCGCATCTGCGGTGGACATGGTGGAGGAAAGGATACCTGCCAGGATCACGCCGGCCAGCAGTGCGGGAATGATACCATGAGAAGCCATCAGATTGGAGATGCGCACAATGATCGCTTCAGCAGCGGAACTGGAGTCAAAGCCGGCGATGACGCCTTTGTTGGCCATGGCATAGCCGATGATTCCGATAAGTACGGCAATCGCCATGGAGATGATTACCCAGATGGTACCGATACGACGGGATACTTTCAGTTTGTTTTCATCTTCTACCGCCATAAAGTGGAGAAGAACGTGAGGCATACCGAAATAACCGAGGCCCCATGCCATGGTGGACAGCACCGTAATGGCACCATAGGGAGAGATCTCTCCCGTCAGGACGTTTCCGGAGCTTTTCAGGCTGAGATATCCGCCAACCGCTCTGGCGTTGTCGATAACCGCATCCCATCCGCCGGCCACATTGATCCCGTAAAACAGGATCGCGACTAGAGCGAAGGTCATGACGAAACTCTGAATCAGACTGGTAATGCTGGCTGCCATAAAACCGCCCATGGCACAGTATGCCACAATGACGATGGCACTGATGATCATGGTGGGCATGTAGTTTGCCCCAAACAGGTTCATAAACAGCTTGCCGCAGGCAGCAAAGCCGGAAGCTACATACGGGACAAAGAAAATGATGACGATCAGCGCGGCAATGCCTTCGATCAGGCCGGAGTTGTCGTGAAAGCGTTTGGCGAAAAAGTCCGGGATGGTAATAGCGTTCAGCTCGGTGGAGTAGATACGAAGCCGTTTGGCAACCAGAAGCCAGTTGAAATAAGTACCGACAGCCAAACCGATGGCGGTCCAGCCGGGATCACAGATTCCGGTAAAATAGGCTAAGCCGGGAAGTCCCATGAGAAGCCAGCCGGACATATCCGAAGCTTCTGTGCTCATGGCGGTTACCACGGGGCCGAGTTTGCGTCCGCCGAGATAGAAATCGCCGGAGGTTTTCTGGTCTTTGGAATAGTATGCGCCGATGGCAAGCATACCGATCAGATAAACGGCGATGGCGATCAGAATACAGATCAAAGATGATGACATTGTTTTTCTCCTACTACATTTTCTTCCGTGTACAAAAATCGTGCACTCGAAAATTATAGAAAAAATGAAACAGGGATACAATTATATAAAAAAGGAGGTGCCTCTTGATAATCCCCAAAAATTGAACTAATATGAAGAAAATAGATAATTAAATAAATAACTTGAAAACAATTCATATTAGGAGAGAACCATGAGTTCCAACAGTCTGACAAAGTATCAAATGTTCGTCTATGCAATAGATGAAAAAAGCCTCAGCAAGGCCGCAAGGAGAATGGGATGCACCCAGTCCGCAGTGAGTCATGGTATTCAAAGTCTGGAAGACGAGTTGGGATTTGCATTGATGGTACGTTCGAAATCCGGACTTCGTCTCACGGCAGAAGGGGAGCAGATTCTTCCCACCATCAGGGGGATTTTGTCCGGGCAGGAACAGCTGAAGCAGATCGTATCTTCCATCCATGGGGTGGAAACGGGCACGATCCGTATCGGATCATTTACTTCCGTTGCTGTACACTGGCTGCCATCCATCATCAAGCAGTTTCAGGAAGAATATCCTCTGGTGGATATCCAGTTGTTAAACGGAGACTATTTTGATATCGAACAGTGGCTGCGGAACGGGAGCATCGATATCGGATTTATCAATCTTCCCTGTGCGGTAGAATGTTACAGTCAGGCTCTGGCGGAAGATCGCCTGCTGGCAGTGTTGCCGGTGGATCACCGTTTTGCGAGTTATCCGAGGTTTCCTCTGCAGCAATGTGAAAACGAACCGTTTATCTCTCTGCTGGAGAGCTCCAACCACGATGCGAGGAAAGCCATGAAGGCGGCGGGGATCCATCCCAACATCAAATACTCTACAAAAGACGACTATGCCATGATCGCCATGGTGGAACAAGGCCTTGGCATCAGTATTATTCCGGAACTTCTGCTGAAGGGAAGGAACGATCATATCGTGACCAAGGAACTGGTCCCGTCGGCCAAAAGGACTATTGGACTTGCGATTCCGGAGGGAAGCATGTCCAGCCCGGTAACGCAGCGGTTCCGGGAACACGTAGTGGAATGGGTAAAAAGGGAATATCAAAAAAAAGAAGGAGTTTAAGCTTCTTCCTTTTTAGTATTGTTTTGATCGACCAAGCTGCCAGAATGCAATGGCGCTGGCTGCGGCAACATTAAGAGAATCGACCCCATGTTGCATGGGAATACATACCGTATAATCACAGTTTTGGATAGTTTCCGGCTTCAGCCCGTCGCCTTCGGAACCCAGAAAGATTGCAAGGCGCCGCTCCCGATTCAATTGGACATCATCGATATCCACGGAATCAGCACACAAAGCCATTGCGGCAGAGGAAAATCCGTGCAGCTTCAGGAACTCCGGCGCTCCGGTTCTGCTTTCCGGGAGAAAGGTCCACGGAATCTGGAAAACCCCGCCCATGCTGACTCGGATGGCACGACGGTAAAGAGGGTTGCTGCAGTCCGAAGACAGAAGGATGCCGTCCATGTTGAGTGCAGCGGCGGAACGGAAGATCGCACCGATATTGGTAGGATTCATAATGCTCTCCAGCACGACGATCCGGGAGGATGTTTCAAGAAGCGTTTTCGGATCCGGCAGAGGCTTCCGTCTCATCACACACAGCATGCCGCGGGTCAGCGCATACCCGGTAAGCCGAACCAGCACTTCATAGTCTGCAGTAAATACCGGGACATCCGGACAGCAGGAAAGAACAGGTGCTGCCTCAGAGGATAGATGTCTCTGTTCGACCAGAAAGGATACCGGCACATATCCGTTATCCAGTGCCCGCTGTATGACTTTCGGACTTTCTGCAATGAAAAGACCGTCTTCAGGATGTTCCCGGTTCAGAAGCTGATTTTCGGTCCTTCGGGCATAGACATCCAGTTCCGGAGCATCAAAGTCCGTGATTGTAATTATATTTCCTGCGGAACTCATGCTTCGTTGACAAGTTTTCCGGAAATATGTTCCGGGACGAGAGCGAACATCAGCGTTCTGGGACCGGCAGTGCGGATTTCGTCCTCAATATAAGCTTCATCGTCCGTAAATTTATGGCACAGCTTTCTGCAGATCGAATAGACCTTTTCCTGATCCTCAACAAATTCGATTCGTCCGAAGACGATGACGCTGCGGATGTTCAGAGACCATTGACCTTCCTTGCGGAAACCGGAATCATAAACGCAGAAAGAGACTTTATCATGCCGGCGCATGGAATCTGTGCGATGGCCTTTCTGACCACTGTGAAAATAGATTTTTCCGTCTTCTTCACAGTAATAGTGGTTGATGGGCATCCCATAAGGGTAGTCATCATCCCCCAATACGGAGAGGACACCGCGAACTTCGTTCTTCAGAAGTTCGATGCACTCCGATTCCGGAATCTGCTGTTTTATGCGTAACATTTTTCGAAACATGTCGTTACCGTCCTTGTTGTTATCGTTTAGGCGCAAAACTGCGCACCATTGCAGCAAGAAGCAGCGTTGTGAAACCGATCAGGAGTATGAAGCCGGCGTAGAGTACCGTTTGGGAATCGCTGATCTCCCCGAAAATCAGAGCAAGGAGAAACTCCATCGCAACAGGTATGAGGGGAAGAAACCAGCGGGAGCGAAGATTCCAACCGGAGTATCCGCCTACGAAGACACAGAGGGCCGGTACCAGTATCAGCGTAAAAAAGAAATGTAACGTTGAGGCGGTATCGGTCAGATGTGGGATCAGAAGGAAGACCGCAGAGAGAACTGC
>JAEIGA010008251.1_pt1 | contig 15774 bp, 15 predicted proteins | sample 9270691 | NCBI WGS metagenome assembly JAEIGA01 (sample SAMN17057246, study PRJNA624740) | gut metagenome | biome: biome; isolation source: fecal sample | host: Bos grunniens | place: China: Xizang | collected 2019
CTTTCTCAAGCTCGTGACGGTATTTATTCATCATCTGCTTGAGAGTTTTTGCAGTAATTTCCCGACCTGAATGCTTGCAGAACTCTTCACAGAATGTTGTGTTCGTTCCGTTAAAGCTTCCTGTGGCTTTCATAAAATCAACCAACTCAAACATAATTTTCGGCAAAGAATATTCGGGTTGTTGAAGGCTATCTCCCACCAACTCCCACTTGCATTCTTCTTTGTTAAACCTCAACTCCAGGTCACGGGTTTCAATATCTCTGCCCGTACATTTCAGCTTTGCACTGCCTTCACCTCTGTCACTTCTGTCGAGAATATACATATTATCCGCTGCACCGATGATACCTGTCGTTCCCGAAATTCTGTTAAACGGATCACTGTCACCTTGCTTGCGAAGATGCACAACAAGAAGAATTGACACGCAATGATTGTCAGCAAACTGTTTCAAAAGAGACACATCCCTGTAGTCATTTCCGTAAGACATATCAGAATTTTCATCACGAACAAGCTGAAAAGTATCAATTACAATCAGCTTTGTTTCAGGATAATCAATCAAGAAATCCTCCAGCTGTGCAATCAAACCTGTTCCCAAGGTACGGGATTCAGTAACAAGAAACATCTCTTCCGAACCCTCATCGCTGATGTTAATCAGTCGTGTCTGAAGTCTTCTGGCAGTATCTTCAAGTGAAATATAAAGCACAGGAGACTTATTGGTTTTGAGTCCGAGAAAATCATTTCCCTTTGAAATACAATCACACAAATACAGAACCAACATACTTTTTCCAATCTTAGGTGCACCTCCAAGAATATTTAATCCCTGAGGCAAAAGTGTTTCAACGCAGTAATTTAATTTTGGAATATACTCGTCAATTAATGTCTCGGCATCTATAACCGAGAGTTTTTCATTGTAAGTTAACATGGGCATACGCCTCCTTTTTTAAATATTTTTTCTTTTATGTTTATTGTTTTTAGAAGCAAAAGCCATTCATCAGAAAGAGAAAGTTTTCAGACTATCCTCTCTCGCTTCGTTTGCCCGGCGACCCGACAGCGATCCTGTTACGGCTTATGTCAGGCAGTAGGCTCACCGATTCTCTTGCGAGAGTGCTTGCGCACCTTTCTCCATCAGCACGGAAATCTTTCCGCTGTCATCGCTCAATCCACCTATCCACATATCTCTGTCGGCAGGCTATTAAATTTTCAAGGTTCACGTGATGAGTTAACCCCTCACCTCCTTATTGGTGAAATTTTTTCTAATCTGCACCAAATAATTTTTAATTTTTTCAAATTTACATTTACCTCTCATCCCCTTACTAGTAGAATTTTTTCAATTTGAGTAACAAACCTATTATCAATTTACAAATTATTTACATTTACCTCTCACTTATCCCTTAGCGATTTTTTTCAGATTTGCACCAAAAAGTTTTTGAAATTTTAATTTTCTTTTGCCTCTCATCCCTTTAGTAGCGACTTTTTTTAGATTTGCACCAAAAAGTTTTTGAAATTTTAATTTTCTTTTGCCTCTCATCCCTTTAGTAGCGACTTTTTTTAGATTTGAGTAACAAAAATCTCACCAATTTACAAATTATTTACATTTACCTCTCACTTCCCTACTAGGAAAATTTTTTCGATTTAAGAACCAATAATTTTTAAAAAATGAATATAGAAAACAAAAAAGCCGGACATCAGATACCAAAAACATCTACAAATTTGTAGATATTCTCAATATCCAATGCCCGGCCATTTGCAATCACGATTATACGGATGCGTTGCACGGAGCGCGCCTCATGCACCATTCAATTTTTCTTTTGACTGACACTTTTCTATCAGCCAACCACCAGAACATTTGTTCTTTGCGTTTTGATTATAACACATCATCCAAAATTGTCAACACATTTTAAGAAGTTTTTTCAAAAAAATTTAGAATGACGCAAATGACGCATGTGACGAATAATTTAACACCCATAAAACTTGCGTCATCAGCGTCACTTGCGTCATTACTTCCGATTTTTTCTTAACTTACTTTTCTTTGATTTATGCAGTCAAATTTTTTGCACATAAAAAGCAAATAACGAGGGCAGGGATTAACATCCCTACCCTCGTCCTATCTCGCCTTAAATCGCGCCACACCGCGCAGAAAAGGCATAATAATCGTAATCATATATCTCCCGACATATCATAAACTGCTTCTGCAATAAGCTTAACCCCTAACCTGAATCCGTCGATAAAAGCTTCCTTCTCCAAGAGGTTATTCATATCAGTCATACAGTCTTTGACTTTTTCAAACATCTCCTTCTGTTGTGGTGATAACAGTGATGAAAGTTTCTCCTCATTCTTCACTGCCAAATTCAACAGTTGTGAATACTCACTGCCACGAGTCAAACTCTTCTCACACGGACATATGTTGCCATAAAACAATTCTTCAATCATTCTCATATGTTGCACTCCCTTCATGCAACACAAACATATACCACAAAGATTTGCAGAAGTCCAGAGAAACTTAACAAAAGAATTTATCGAATCTATCGCCACCTACGAATCTTCAATTGTAATTTTTTTCGATTTCATAGCCAATAAAATCGGGTAATGAATTACTTATTTAATCATTTTTACCTCATTTAATTTTTTCTATTCTTAAAAGCCTCGATTATTGGCGTCATATTTAATTTACCAATATTCAACTGATTTTTCTTACCACATTGTATTTGCTTAAATACATACCCCATCTCATGAATGTGCTCTTCTTCAAACACACATTCCGCTTCATTTAAGTTGCTATCAACTTTCATAAAAACCAAGTGTTCACCCTGCGCTCTAGCTAAACGCTCTTTTGATGATAATTTCAAAAGTTCATCCTTATAATCGACAAAAACGTAAGTTCCCATAAAATACACTTCAGCTATATCTTCTGTTGCAATTTTTTTTGAAACTTCGTTTATCTTTCTATAAATGGTAGTCTTTATATCGGCATGGAAAATATCCATCTCGAATGTTTCATCATTATAAATCGTCATTAAAGTTGGCATTAAATCCGAAGTACCAATAACACAATTTAATAGCATAAATTTTTCAAAAATTGAAACATTTGGGACATTACCGAACGCATCCATGAACGTTTTAATAGGAAACCTATGCGATGATTTTTGATTTATTCCTGGAAAAGTTATAGCCAATCTTCCGGCTCGTTCAAACTCATCTTTTTGGGGATAATACACATAGTCATTTACGAGAAAGAAATCTTTCGGTAGTAGTGTCAATCCAAATTCGTTAATCTTTTTTCTCAATTCTTCACAAAGATGGCACTTTTCACCTATTCGTGTATACATATCATCCATAAACTTTTGCATTGTGCTTATACCATCTATCAATTTCTCCCATAAATCTGCTCCGCTATCTTTTTCAAAAAAAGTGAAATCAGCTGAAAAGAACACCTCAGTATTATTAATTTTATTAAAAAACACTTTTAGTGAATCTATCAAGGAACTCAATGGCATATCGTTTTCAACTGTAAAAGTTTTAGTTTGGATATCGAAGTTAGTACCAGGTAAATAAATTGTTATGTTAATTTGCTTAGCGATTTCTATTGGATGCAAGTGTACAGTTTTGACCCTTTGATCATTAAAAAACGGGTCCCATATACCCTTTGACACTTCTTTATAAACATCCTTATATTCTGTGTCTCCTAAAGATTTTTGCATAACAAGAGTAGTACTACGATACTCAGACAAAAACGAATCCAAACTGGATATATTATCAAAAAAATTATTCTCTTTATCAAATCTTTTTAAGTTTTGTAATGCACTATAAAATTTTTGATATGCTGGATATAGTAAACCTGGCATAATACACCTCCGATAGTATTATAATCAGCACAATTCTTGCAATCGCCATAAAATATCATTATTTAAAATCTGGTGGTATTCCTTTAACTTTGCCCTTAGATAGTTTATTAGGACATTTTTCACATTTTATTTTAGACTTTGTTTTGCATTTATAACACCTAGTTGCCACACTTGCAATTTCTGACCTATAACTATCGCGTTTTAACAACAACTCATCAACATTCAATGTAGATATCATAACGATATCAGTTTCGCCACCTTTAATCTGCAATATATTTTTATTTTCCGTATTATATGGTGCAGTAATTCGCGAATCGCCATACGCAGATGTATTTGCTTGAATAACAAAACAATGTAAATCCCTAGCAGTTGATTCAACTATTGCAGAAAAATAATTAGTATCTTTGTTTAATTGTGGAACAAATAACATTTCTATTTTAGATTTCATTGATGCACGAGATGTTATATCTGTAAACTCGTAACACAATATTGTTGAATATGTATATTTTTCATTGCCAACTACATAATAGAAAGGAACAGCAGGATCTTTACATATATGATTAATCTTGCTAAGTTCAATTATTTCATCCGGAGCATAAAAATTCTTTTCCCTAAACAAGAGAAAACCATTGATAAAATTACTTCCAGTAACCGTCGGAATTAAGTTACATACAGTATTAAAAGCTTGTCCACCCACAGTTAAATATTGTAACCCCGTAATTATTGTTATCCGATTTTTCAAAGCAAATATAGATATATCTAACAACCATGGAAGCGGGAAATAATACTCGGGAAAAACCAAAACATCCACATTTTCCTCTTTGGCAATATTTAAAATCTTAAACAACTTAACCTTATCTTCAAGCGTCAACGCACTTCTAGGATCAACGATTGTTTTTATTGCATCTTCAGCAGAGATATTTGTATTCACAAGTGCAACTTTTGGATTGTGCAAAATATCATTTCTTAGTCGAATAGCAGCACATTTAGGGTAATCCTTTGTGATCTCAAAACGATACTCAGTTTTTGCATATTCCCCTAGTTGATTATACTCTAAAAACTTTGTATATACCAAACTAGGATCGATTCCGTAACCTCGTCCGTTAAATGAGTGTAGATAGTCAGCTATATAAAACTCTACTGCATTTATATATCGCGGAGACCATTGTAGTTTGAATTTATCCAGTTCAAATGCCTTGGGCGAATTCTCAAAAACAGATGAAATATCAGTTTCTGTCAATGATATATCTGATATTAATGAGTAATTAATCAGCGGATATGCAACCATTGAATGATTTAGCATATTACTATTTCTAAATAAAACTGCCAGATCTCTAACTTTCTTACTTTTACCAAAAGAATAATCTAAAGCAGTCGTCAAAGCTGAAGCTATATCCAATTTTTCTTTCACATCAGAAATAAGCCGCTTTAAGATTGTTTTTTTCTTCTTTTCTAATAGCTCATCATTTTCTATCAGTTTAAAATCAAGTTTTTTAATTTCATCTCGAATTTTAATATATAAAGCTCTTGCCCTTTCACTTTCGCCACACAACAAATAAAGTTCAAAAAGAGCTCGCCAACTGTTGGAGTATTCAACACTTTGACTCCCTTGATAAAACTCCTCTATTTGTTCGAAATATTGATCCATCACATTCATGCTAACTCTTGCATTTTTCACTAATCTAAGTAGATCATTCACAAATCTGGTGGCGTTATAATTATTATTACGCAGGAAACCTAATTCTCTTATTTTGTTACTAATATCAAGATTTTGAACATTATATGCCATGTTAGTAAATGATGAATTTAAAACAGTTGTGTCTGGCAACAAATTAGTTTCGCTACTGTTCATATGAATTGTTTCCGCATATATATCAAGTAAAATCGTTTTTTGATTTCGGGGGAAATAAAAACAGTTAACTTTATCACGTTGTATTCGAATATTACTATAACCAGAAAACTTCAAATCGGTTAAACCGGATTTGATTACTAAACCTGTATCAATCAAATACTTATTAATTACGTCATCTGAATTATTCTCATTTATATTATCTGTTTCAATTACAATAAGGATATCATCAACATATCTATTGTAATATTTTGGAGTAAGTGCATCTACAATTTGAGCGTCAAAAACATATAGGTATATCTCTCTAAGTACACTTGCACTTACTATCCCAATCGGAAATATACAATTATTTTCTTGCACTTTTACACCTTTTTTATATTTAATAATTATTTGGGTGTATTCGTAGTACAATTTTTTTATTATTTCTGTCAGAAAAGAAATTTGTCCAAGACGGGTATCATTCTCCAAAAGTTCTTCCAATTGGCTAAAATTAAAATCAACCGAATAGTAGAAACTTTTCAGATCTAAACACAGCAACAAAGAATCGGTATCGGGATGAATATTTTGAATAGTTTTGAAGGCTTCATCTCGCCAAGAAGTATATAACCCAAAATATGGTTTAAAAGCGCGATTGGACTCAAAATCAATTCCATCTATCAGATTCGGGGAAGCGTTATATAAACTCGGCTTAAAAGCCGTTGCGCCTGAGTACTTTAATATCTCCGGACGATCATTAATTAGTTTACCAATAAGAATAGTCCAAAGAAAATCAACAATATATAACTCAATAGGCATGTCGATATAAAAATTAATCCTAGAAATACTACATGCATGATCAACTGTTGAATTAATAACATTGGTTTCAGATAAAGAAGATTTAAATTTTTTGGGAAGCACTCGAAAATTAATTTCTTGAATCAAATCATCAAAGAACGACATATTTTCGGCTGATAAATTCTCAGCAATACTATTTAAGACATTCAAAAAATTTTCTTTATCACTCTCTAATACAGCTAATCGTTTTTTAGTAAACAACAACGTCTTGTCGTAATATAAATACGATTTTAGTTTTTTATATGCACCTTGAACCATTATTATCGTATCTTGTTTATTGTAAAAAATACTATTCATAACTTCACCCGCAAGCACTTTTTAATCAATAGTGTTTATTTGCAACACATACTAACTTTTCAATTCATTAAGTCAACGATCAGTTTCAATATATCCTTATCTGCAGGACAAAAATTGTAGTTGGGGATTTCGGATGGGGTTATCCATTTAAGGTCGTTGTGTTCTAAAAGTTCGGGAACACCTTCAGATATTTCTGCATTGAACAATGTCAAATGCACGGTGATATCGGGATATTCGTGAACAACCTCGGTAAAAACATCACCAACAGAAACAGTAATATTTAACTCCTCACGGCACTCGCGTATGAGTGCTTGTTCTTTTGTCTCCCCTGGCTCAATTTTACCACCAACAAACTCCCACAACAAAGCGCACGACTTTGTCGCAGGTCGCTGACATATCATAAATTTATCCTTGTCCCATATCAAAGCTGCAACAACTTCAGTCATAATCATTTCATCACTTTCAAAACATCTTGTGCTATAAAGTAAAACAACATTGTACCCATCTAATTACAAGCACTGATTGTTTTAGCTTATAGTAATAAAAGCTTTATTACTCTCATTGATAATTTAGACTTATCTCTTTATCAATAGATAAAACATTGCTTTTTAACCGACTAGTGTAAGCTTTTACAACCAACCCCATACTTAAGCACTTACTTAATTCAATGTAGAACTCTGAGTTTTTATCAATTGTTACGGCTTTAACGTAAGGATGTAATGATACTATAAAAAAACAGACCCTATACCCATCAAGTAACAACTGCTGAATATGTCTCAACTGATTTATAGTTCGTTCAGAATAAACTGTAGGAAAAATCGCGGGCTCTCTGAGGGAAATAATGCTTTTTATTTCTATGATGGTTTTAGTTGATGGAATATATAGATCGGCTTTATAACCATCAATTTTATGCTCCTTAATCCATTTCTTGCGCTTTCCTAAATAGGAAAAGCGGCGTCCTTGAAGCCCATCTTCAATAGCTCTGTTTGACATAGATGTGTTTAAGACTATATAGTTTTTCTTGAAAGGAACTGCAAATAATGCATATTTGGTTCTTGAATTTGGTGTTTGGGTAGGAATAAGCAAAACTCTTTTGCCTTCGAGTTGGAGAAAATTGCTCAAATGGCAAGAGGAAGGAACATAACATTCCTCCACCTTACCATTTATTTTTACCTCGCAGAGAAAACGATTTTTTAGTTCTCTAACAAAAACACCACTTATATAAATCGATTCAATGTTTTGCATAGATACAATCAAAGATATTTTTCCTTTAATAGTTTTGCTACCCGAACATGTGCAATATTAGAACTTTTGTAAAGTTCATCCACTACTTCAGGCACAGTTTTACCTTCATATATACCTTTATTCTCCCTCTCAGTATCAATCCCGTAATAATTCAAAAACGTTTTACTGAGCCAGCCATGATAATCTTCTGTTTTGAATAATTTAACTTCAATAGCAGTTAAACTTAATCCCTGAAACAAGTAATAATAGACTATTTCTGGAACCAAATCATTTATATTTCTGTGGTCGAACAAATCGTAAGTTTTAAACATCGTTAAATTCCTTTCTCCAATCATCTTGTGGTAAAAACTTTTTATCAATCAAATTAAGCTTATAGGTAAGATGCGAAACATTTTCTGGTATTTCACCAAATGGATCAATGTCATCAGCATTGTAGATAGTGATACCTTTAACCGAAAAATGCTTGCTTTCTGCATCAACAGGTGACACCCTTTTTCTTTCTCTCTCAACATTTAATGCAAAATTATAGTTATTATAATGATTGGGGTCTTTTTGCATATAGCTAATAAGTTGATTTAAGGTGTCTCCAGAACTGTTTTCCTCAATACAAACTACAACCAAATAGTTTGTGTCAGCATTAAATAACTGACGATGCTTTATGGTTACTTCCTCGTCTGTAGAAACCGTTGTTTTAATTTCTAAATTTTTGGATTCTAAAGTGATTTCGTATTTATCTTTACTGCCACCCTTATGCCAACGGTCAGATAAATCCAACGAACTATTTTCATATAAAAATCTCAAAAACGATAGTTCACCAAAAAAGCCAACTAAATTTTTATATTCCTGACTTTTTGGATCTTGAAACAATTCGCTCAATGAAAAGAAAAATCTTTCGAATGATTTTGCCTGCATTAATTCTGTATGTGAAGCACATAAATTAACAAAAGATTCTAGGTTACTTTCGTCATATCCATTTTCGGTAGGCAAAAAATCCAAAACATTATATTTACCAGACGGAAACTTTTGGTTGTTCTTGAAGGAGTGAATCTCAACGTCAGTATTTAACAACAAATAATCTGTTTGCAGACTTTTATGTGCAATACTTTCAAAATTATATACAAGATACAACAAATGACCATTCGTCACAAAAAAACCTGTGTTTTCAGATAATTTTTCAACCAAATAAATTGCTCCGTCTTTTGGGGTTGTAGCTATCCCATGTTTAATTATTTCTAGCATTTTAATTCCCCTTTACAAAATATGTTTTTTCTTTTGGTATATAGATAGCAAACATATATTGTTCTTTTTCTTTCATTACAGTTGTTTTGTCCTCGCGAGGAAGAATCCTATGTATTTGAATGTTTATACAATCCTTATCAATTATTACACCGCTATCGCCAACGTATGTAACTTTTTCAGGAATTGTAGAATCGGCACCTTGAAGCAAAGCTTTAATTCTAAAATCGGCTTTATAAATACTACGTTTGCGAGGTTCTTTGTCAGCGCCCATTAAAATAACAGGAATGTTTTCTTGCCCTAAAAGGTCTGTCAAAGCTTTCTTCTGGAATGGTTCATAATCGAACACACCATAAATTACGTTTATAAGGCTTTTCAACGTTTTAGCATCGAAATATGCATATTGGGCTGTTTTCGCACCGATTTTGCTTCCGGCAGTCGTATCTTCCCACTTCACAGAATCTATTAATGCCCTTATCTTATTATCGTTTTCGGCAATTCTGCTTTCATCGGTAACTAAGAATCGTTGTTTTAACCAACGATTCTTGAAAGATACTTTTTCGTAGTTAACGCGCTGCTTGCTAGTGGGACTTTGTTTTGTTTTATCAGACTGGATGAGAATATCATCAATTGCTAATGCACCGTTTTCAACATCAGCAAACTGGTCCCACAAGTCATCTTCAATTTCAGCAAGATTAGTAAATTCTTGAGCGATTTCCGAGGTAGTGAAAATTTTACAAATATCGATATATTTGCTTCGATATCCAAACCAACGAGCTCTTTGTAAGTTGGTATCCATATTTCCACCACCAGTGGCCCAACGAGTAAAGTATGTGGTGATTAGATTGGAGAAAGTTAATCCTCTTTGTAATAAATCTCCGCCAATATAAATTTTATGCCACTTAAGCTTTTCGTTGCCTTGTGTCGTTTTGCCAATACCGTTTTTTAATATAACTTTTGTTTTCTTGACAACAGTAATAACTTCGGATTTGATTTCTTCAAAAGTAAGTGATGATTTAATTTCTTCTGAAACATACTTGTTGAAACAGTTTTCAAAGTCTGCTAAATATCCATCCATATCATCATCTTCATACTCAAAAGAGTTCTTTAGACAATTGATATAACTATCTATAGAACTATAAATACTGCTATGTTGAAGGACTTCACGAAATGCGTGAACTATCATATCACTAAAACGTTCTTTTGTTTTCGTGGCACGCTTACATTTAATGGCACTTGCTACTATAAAATATCGTACAGCATCCCATAGAGATTCGGGTATTTTGCCTTCGGCTAACTCTGCATGGTCTTCATCAGATACCAAAGTGACAATATCGTTTTCGTACAAATGATACACTTCTGCACCGTCATATCCTTTTCCAGGCTGGATTAGACGAATAGAAGCTGGGCGCAAAGCACTCCACTCATCCAAGAAAATATTAGCTTGCGGAGTAGCAGTAACAGACAGGTACATTGGGTCTTCAAGCAAAGATTTCATAGCAACAATCTCTTTATATGTTGCTGAAGCATTTTCCTTTTTATCCTTGGCTGTATTTAAACTTGCTTGGTCGCCCTCGTCATCGATAATAAAAGCTTTAAACTCAGATTTGTTCAGTCTTTTGAATAAAGCGTTTATTTTTCGCATAGCAACTGGACGTTTCATAGAAACAAAAATGACAGGTTTGTTGTTTTCTAAGAGGTCAGTCATTATTTCATCGTCTATGCTTAAAATCTGTGTGCTATCATCAGTTGTAAATATAGCTGGACCTTCGTCATCATAAGTTACTTCACCCGTAACATCAAAGGTTTCCTTGAATCGATCTGTTGTTTGTTTTAATAAACTTGTGTCATAACCACCATAAATAACTAAAACATTATAGCCGTTATCGAAGGCTAATGCTGTCAGCATTTCAAGATTTGAAGTTTTACCAGATTGAACTTTACCTACAAGCAAAACATTATTGTTTTGATTTATAGAATTCATTTGGATTTGAATTTGTCTGTATGTTTCAACGATATTTTCAACAATGTTATCTGCACCGATTTGACCATAGGCCTCTATATGTTTTGCATGAACTTGATTGTAATAATCGCCCAACTTTACCGATACCGCATTGTCACCTGTTGTTGCAAATGTATATTTTTCCATTTCTTAATCCTCCGATACTTTGGACAAGAACTCATTCATTTTATGTCTTATGGTAGAAGCCCTAATATAGCCTTCTTTATCCGATGTAAGCTTTGCCTGCTGCTCTGCAACAACGAAAGAAATTACAAATTTTTCAAGAATAATTTTAAAATCCTCATTGTTGGTGTAAGGCTTGAAAAAAGGATGGTTTATATTTATTACTATGTACACTTCTTTACCATCTTCAGAATCCTCAACATTAATCCAATAGGCTTTATTGCCAATAGACCACTCAACTATAAAATCTTTTTTTATTGCTTCGTTTATTTGAATAGGATATATTCTTTTTGCGCCAACAATTTTTTCTTCTTCGTTGTTGGTATTTTGTAAATATGATTCGAATTGAGCAATATCACTTAAGGCGCTTGCTTCGTTGTCAACTTTTTTTGCATCATCATTTGATTCTGCAAACTGGTTGGCATTTGACAAAGCATTCGTAAAGGATTGAACATTTTCTTCAACGTTTTTTGAAGATGCTTGAGAAAACTCTTCCTCTTTTGCTCGTTCCTTATTAGTCATTTTAGCTATATCAATGTAGTCTTGAATATTCGCTTTCAACGCTTCAAGAAAAACAATTTCCAGTCCATCATCCCATACAAAACCATCCTTGGCCTGATTAACAGGAAAGTCGTCTAAATCTAGTTCGCCAAATAGTTTATGAGAAATAGGACTCTGAGCCTGATGAAAAATATATTCAGGCTTATAATTCTGCTCTTCGCCACCAACAACAACTCTACCACGTCTAAAAAGTGCAAAACCAGCTTTACCAAATCCACCGTTCGCAAGAATACCAACAAAACCTGTAACGCGATGCTTTTCACCCTCAAACTCAAATTCAAAATCTAATTCTTTCTTCCATGTTTTATCTCTAAACTGCAAACATCCGTATTCGTCAAAATGGAGGGGTAAGTCATTAAACCATATATTTACCCTGCCGGAATTCAAATCTCTACGATACATGCTTTCCAACAAATGTATTATTTTACCTTTTGTTCGGGCTGCATCTATTTTTTTAGTTACATCTTTAATAACAATAGTGGTACCATGCGCAGTTTCATCACAAGTATCCTTTTTGATTTTTACTGTATTAACCTTTTTATCTTTCAATTCCTGAATATTAACTTCTGTAAAATATTTATTCGGAGATCCATACTGTGTACTTTCAACCGACCAAGTATTACCAAACCAACTTGCTGCTGTTTTAAGACCCATACCGAACTCATTTCTACCACCCTGCTTTTCTGGTTTAGAATCAAGTAATACAGCCCTTGAAAAATCTTCTAATTCCATACCAAACGCATCATCGATAATAGTTAAAATATTATTTTCAAAATCATAATTAATGTTAACTGTAACAGTGTTGATACCATTTTTATTTAGTTCAATCTCATTGGTGTAATATGATTCAGTTGAATTGTCTACAAATTCAGCAATCGCATACCAAGCTTTATAATTAAGTCGAGAAAACACACCTAAAACACTTGCCTGAGGCTGAATATTCAATTCATAGTCACCACTATCAGTTGATTTTATGTTTTTCTGTTTAGAAAAAAACTCTGAAAAATTGAACTTAGCCATTTTTATTACCACCCTTTAAAGTACTCTTTTTCCCAAGTTTAAACAAACTCTCAGCAAACATATTTACAAGCTTTACATTTACAGAATTACCCAACTGCCTATATGTAACGACATCCGAATCGCTAAAAATATAATCAGGATTAAAGCTTTGTAATTTCGCAGATTCATTTGGAGTAAAATACCTAAATCGCTGTACAGTTTCATCCCAAATAATCGGCGTATTGTTCATAGCAACAAGCGACGGAAAATAGTTAGGTCGCTTAACACGAACACCTGATTGACGAATCTGAATAATACCCTCTCTTAATGATTGACAATCATTTCCACAATTCCACTCAAACTTTTGCTGAACTAATATTTTATTTTGCATATCATATCTATCTATCCAAGCATCGATGAATTCATGGTTATTTTCATACATAATGCGACTTCGCATAACCATTGTTTTTTTCCATGCCGGCATTTCCTGGTACCCAATTTCAGGATCATTGTAATACTGTTCACGGTCATAGATGCCTACACCAGCTTTATGAAGCCAGAAAGGACAGCATAAGCCTTTTACATTTGCGCGAAACTCTTCCCAAGCCTCTAACAGTTGTTCGATTTCATCCGAAACAAAATATTTAGGGTCAACATCTGAATCAATTATGTTAGGTAAGCAATTACCATTTTTAGGGCAGATGTCCAACTGTTCATCTATTCCAAGAATTGCTCTAGTCAGATATCCTTCCGGTAAAATCCTTCTACTATCCAATGCGCTTTCTTTTATACCTAAAATAAATACTCGCTCACGAACTTGAGGCACACCAAAATTATGAGGTGATTCAATAATAGGCTCTTCTGTAATAACAAAGCCCTGCTCTTTTAATTCTCTGCAAATTATTTCCCAATTTTCTTTTTTGTCAGCAAGATTTCTAACATTCTCTAAAACAACATAGTTGCATTCCGGATGTTCTTTTAAAATATCTATAATTCGATAAAAAAGTTGACCTCGTTCATCCTTTTCACCGTTTTCTTTTTCGACAATCTCAAAACCATTTTGGTTACCTGCTTTTGAAAAAGTTTGACACGGAAACCCACCACACAGCACATCAAATTCGGGAATAATACCTTCCTTTATTGCTTTGTTAATATCTCCATACACAACAAACTCGTCGTTAGGTGCAAAATTCTTTTTATACACCTCTCTGCATTGTTCATTAATATCACTTGCAAAAACACATCTTCCACCAAGTGGAGACAGTGCCTGATGAAATCCACCTATACCACAAAACAAATCAATAAATTTAAAATTATATGGTTTCATACCACACCTCTTATACACACTAAACTGAATACCAATTATTTATTTGGGATTATTTCTACTATGTCATCCATTGTACAGCCGAGAGCTGAGCAAATTTTGACAAGCACATCGCTGGAAACCACAGCGCCGTCTTTTCCCATTTTGGTAATAGTAGCGATGCTGATACCTGCTTTTTCGGCGAGTTCTTTTTTCTTCATATCACGGTCAATTAATAGCTTAAATAATTTCTTATAACTTGCTGCCATTTTTACACCTCTAAATAAAATTTTGCATTATAGAGGTATTATAGCATTTTAAGTTATAATACTCAACAAAAATCTTCAATTACTTCACTAAAAATCGTGAGATTTCAGCATTTTTCGTTACAACAAATTATTATACAAACTCACAACGTAACAATGCTTCACTTATATATGACAAAATCCGACAAATATTTCATAAAAAATTTCTTTATTTTAAAATTTCAGCGAAAAGCACAAATAGAGTTATCAGTTTTTGAACAAAAGCACAAAACAAAGGCTAAGATTTTGTCTTAACCTTTGTTTTCGTTTTAGAAATCGTCATTATCTGAATCGTCAGATTCGTCTTTTGTTAATTTGTCGAGGAACATAAATTCCAGACCTTGTTCAAATGCGTCGAGGTTGCCGTCGTTGTTGAAATCGAACATAGCTCCGAAAATACCATTAGCCATAATACTATCCTCCAATTATTCTGTTAGGGTCTCGATCATTCTGTTTAAGATTGCATCTACCTGACCTTTTTCTTGTCGAATTTCAAAACTACCGTTTGAGAAGTGGTCTTCTCTTAAAATCATTGTGAGTAAGGCTGTGCATAGTTCGTAATCTGCATTGGGAACACGTTCCAATTCTTTATCGCAATTAATAGGCTCTGTTGTTGCGTAAGTGTGGTAATCAGTTTTCAAATCGCCCATATTTTCAAGCAATTCATAATACTTTTCTGCTGTATCCGGAACATCTATAAGCTCCTTAATTGCATTTACTTTATCATATTTATTCATCTTCATCATCCTCTTCTGAATTGTAGCATCCCATTAATTCTTTAAAATCATCAAAGTTGTATGGGTAGGCGTTGTCGCCGTATATTCTGACGGGCTTTATGCCGTTGGAATAGTGGATTTCAAGTGACCATTGAGTTCCATCGCAAACACCGTATCCAAATCGCCTTGTGTTGTAGTTTTTTTGCCATTCACCTATGTGTAGTCTGCGTAATTCCTCGAGAAATTCTTCTTTTGTTATGTCAGTATCCATAACAGTTATTTCATCGGGTTGCGACGGGATATCTGAATGACCAAAGGAAAACAATGCATCATTATCCATTAGCACAACTTTATACTCGTCGTTACCGTAAAAATAGCCACCGATACAGAGCACGACACTAGTTA
>JAEIGA010008252.1_pt1 | contig 15774 bp, 13 predicted proteins | sample 9270691 | NCBI WGS metagenome assembly JAEIGA01 (sample SAMN17057246, study PRJNA624740) | gut metagenome | biome: biome; isolation source: fecal sample | host: Bos grunniens | place: China: Xizang | collected 2019
ATTAATGCTTTAATGATGCGGAATTTGCAGTCATTATGCCTTTTCAAACATTTTGTTGAATTCTTCTACTGTCACTGACTTGTGTTCCAAAGTCACAACGTTCTTGAGTGCAGCAGTAAGTTTTTCGTCAATGCAACGTTCTACGAGACCTTGTACTTGTTCCTTCTTCTTAAGCATTTCAGAAGCATATTGTTCCAAGTATTCATCGGGGATATTAGCCATACCATATTGAGCGAATTGGAAGCGAGTAGCTTGGATAGCTGTCTTCTTCACATCTTCATCGTTCACCTTGATATCATTAGCCTTCACCAATTGTTCCTTGATAAGGTGCCACTTCAATTCTACGATGCTCTTGTCATAGTTTTCGTTGACGAAGTCTTCACCCTTATCAGCATTATTAGCCAACATGATTTTCTTCAACATTTCGTCGGGGAATTCCAATTGACCTACCTTTTCTTCGAGATATGCACGTACATCGAGCAAGAACTTGTAGTCACTGTCAGCTACGAATTGGTTTTGGAGGTTTTCTTTTACCTTATTCTTAAATTCTTCTTCGCTCTTTACAGCACCTTCGCCATATACTTGGTCGAAGAATTCTTGGTTGAGTTCTGCAGCTACGAAGTGGCTGATTTCATTCACTTGGAATGAGAAGTTACCTTGGTATTGTGCAGCTTCTTCCTTCTTAACCTTGAGGAGTGCAGCCAATTCGGCATCACTACCTTCATAAGCCTTAGCAGGGCAGAAAGTGATCACATCGTTAGTCTTAGCAGTAGCGAAGAGCGCCTTTTGTTCTTCGTTCTTGAAGTAAGCAGGCATCAATGAAGCCATTTCTACTTGCAAGCCACCTTCTTTAGGCATACCAGTTTCGTCGAGTTCTGCAAGCACACCACGTACAATATCACGATCAGTGTAAGTATCTACATTTTCAGTATGACCTCCACGTTGTGCCAATTGCTTCACTTGTTCTTCCACTTGTTCTTCAGACACTTGGATATCATAGTAAGCCACCTTATCCTTAGCTGTGCATTCTACGGTGAATTCAGGTGCCAAAGCTACGTCGAAGACAAATTCGAAATCTTCTTGAGTTTCGATATCTTGTGGCACTTGCTTTTCAGAAGCCATAGGTTCGCCGAGCATATTGACGTTGTTTTCACGGATGTAGTTCATGAGAGATTCACCCAAGAGCTTGTTTACTTCGTCAGCCTTAGCTTGTGCACCATACATCTTCTTGACCATACCCATGGGCACCTTACCAGGACGGAAACCAGGCATTTGTGCCTTTTGGCAGAAGTTTTTGAGTGTCTTCTTTACGTTTTCTTCATAGTCTGCCTTTACGAGGCTTACTGTGATTTCAGCCTGTACATTGCCTACCTTTTGTAATGAAATATTCATCTTTTTGTGTTTTTTTTGAGCAGAGTGAGCAGTTCATTTTGTACTGCCCCGACTCTCTATTTATTAATATTGTTTATTTCAGTAAATGCTGCATTGCGAGGAGCTAGAGCTATCTGCCCACTGCTTGTATCGCAAATTGGCATGCAAATTTAGCAAATTTCTTTCAGACTATCAAGTGCTTTAGATTATTTTTTATGATGTGGGAGTTAAAGTCAATTGAGACTTTACCCCTCAAGACATTCGTGTCCTAAACTTATAGCAAATTCCACTCTAATCGTTCAATGTTATTGATATACACCCAGGCCAATGAATCCCATCTTAATTGTTTAAAGTTCCCTTTTCAAAAAAGTTAGAGAAATTAAACATTATCGAATTTATTTAGAAAAAGCCTGAGATAATATTGAAGAGTAGAATAATTGCATACGGCTTATACAGAGCATACATTATTATAAATAAACAAACTATGAGGTATAATTTTCTTCATAGTCGGATTATATTATTGTTATAATTAATACTTATAACTCCTCCGAATAAATCGCTGGTGCTAGGGGGCGTCTGTTGTAGCCAGAGGCCATAGACTGACCATAAGCACCTGCAGAATGGATGGCTAATAAGTCGCCTCGTTTTGTAAATGGAAATTGCTCCGCTATAGCAAAGATATCACTACTTTCACAGATAGGTCCAACGATATCGTATATTTCTCTCTTGGGGTTATCGGGAGCTGTTAGATGGGTGATATGATGACGTGCACTATACATGGCAGGGCGTATCAAGTCGTTCATACCAGCATCGAGAATAATAAATTTCTTTGCCTCGCCCTCTTTGACATAAAGTACACGTGAAATAAGGTGACCACATTGACAAATAATAGACCGACCCAACTCGAAATGGATTTCTATCTCTTGCGGTAAACGTAGGTTAGAATAGAATGTATGAAAATAGTTTGCAAAATCGGGTAGGGGGTGCTCTAAAGGATGACGATAGTCTACTCCGAGTCCTCCACCGACATTAATACTTTTGAGTGTCACGCCTTTATCTACAAGTTCGCTCACAATAGAATTGATGCGCTCGCAAAGTGTTTCGAACACGTGCATTTGTTCAATTTGCGATCCTATATGAAAATGTAGACCGACCAATTTGATTGCTTTCAGTTGGTGAGTTTCTACTATTGCTTGTGAAAGGTGAGGTAATGAGATACCAAACTTATTTTCGCTCAATCCTGTTGTAATTTTTTCATGTGTGTGTGCATCAACATCGGGATTAACGCGAAAAGCGATTTTCGCTTGGCAATTCATTTTTTCGGCAAGTTCATTAATAACACGGAGTTCAGCTAAGCTTTCTACATTAAAACAACCTATTTCATGTTTTAGAGCTAAGGTGATCTCAGAATCAGATTTGCCAACTCCTGCATACACAATTTTATGACAAGGTATACCTGCTTGTATAGCGTCAATGATTTCGCCGCCACTGACACAATCAGCACCTAGTCCATAGCTGGCTATGAGCGACAGAAGTCTTGGGTCATGATTTGCTTTAATAGCATAATGTACATGATAGTTGGGATATTTCCCTGATTCTTCGACTACAGCATTCAAAGTATTGCGAAGGAGTGCAATATCATAATAATAGAATGGTGTGTGTAGTGATTGAAATTTATCAACAGGAAACATTTACGTAGCGTTTTTGTGTTTTAAAAAAGTGGGGAAGTTTTCATTTTACCTCCCCAATATAATATTTAATTGAAGAGGTGCTGGCTGAGTGCCTGCAGGGCTTTTGCTTTATCTTCTTCGCGTATCAAGAAGGAAATATTGTGGTTGCTACCGCCGTACGAAATCATACGAATGGGTACATCCGCTAAAGCCTGTGTAACCAGGCTTTCAAAACCAACATTCTCCATAACCAGGTCCCCCACAACACATATGATACACATATTGTGATCCACTTCAACAGTACCGCACTTCTTCAATTCTTCAAGGATGGGGACAATACGACTAGTGTTGTCGATGCTGAGAGATATACCTACTTCAGATGTGGTGACCATGTCAATACTGGTATTGTATGTCTCAAAGATTTCAAACACCTTTCGAAGGAACCCTGTTGCTAGGAGCATACGGCTCGATACAATCTTGATAGCAGTAATATTTTCCTTGGCAGCAACAGCTTTGATGCATCCACCAGTCATAATGTTATTGATAAGCGTACCTGGAGCAGATGGTTCCATCGTATTAAGCAAGCGTACTGGAACACCAGCAAAGCGTGCAGGTTGTATGCAAGTGGGGTGTAAAATTTTGGCACCAAAGTACGCCAGTTCTGCTGCTTCTTCAAAATGAAGTTGTCTGACGGGGGTCGTACCATCAACAATACGTGGATCGTTGTTGTGCATACCATCGATGTCTGTCCATATCTGAATTTCCTCAGCACGCAGGGATGAACCTATCAGGCAAGCAGTATAGTCTGAACCACCACGGCGTAGATTGTCGACACCACCATTTACATTGCGGCAAATGAAACCCTGTGTGATATAGAGATCATAGCCCTTGTGCTTATCTAATAAGTCGTGTAAATGCTGATTGATATATGCAGTGTCTGGCTCACCGTTTTCATCGATTTTCATGTAGTCAAGTGCAGGGAGCAGACAAACATTTACGCCCAATTCCTTGAGATAGTTGGTCATCATATTTGTGCTCATCAATTCCCCTTGTGCCAATATAGACTTTTCAGCATCGTTGTTGAATGTCGTTCCAGCAAAAGAATGCAAATGCATAAAGATTTCATCCAATATTTGAGCAGTCGAATTCAACAAATTGTTGTCTGTGAAGAGTGCCTTTATGTGTTTAGAATAAAGAGTACGCAGTTGATTGATAACACTGCTCGCTGATTCAGGGTTGCGCTTGCGCAGATAGTCAGCAATTTCAACCAATGTATTAGTGGTACCTGACATGGCAGAGAGCACCACAATCTTTTGCTCACCATCGTTTATCAAATTTGCTACATTTTTAATGCGTTCTGGACTTCCGACTGAAGTGCCGCCAAACTTTAATATTTTCATAATCTGTTGTTGACTTTTTATATGGTATATTGTTTTCTTTTGTCAAAGTGAATCATTTTCATTCCTCTGTTTCCTGGCTCAAACAAATGGGATTATTATACTCTTGAGTAACATCTTCTACTTCCCCTTCCTTACATCTATAGACTACGCCTGGGTATGATTGCAAGAGCGCTAGATTGTGCGTAATCATTACTACTGCTGTATTTCTTTCGCAAACTGAGCGAAGTAGCTGGATGATTTGTTTTCCTGTTTCGTAGTCCAAATTGCCCGTTGGTTCGTCAGCCAGAATCAATTTTGGGCGACTCAACAAGGCGCGTGCAATAGCTATGCGTTGTTGTTCGCCACCAGATAGTTCGTGTGGGTAGCTTTGAGACTTATCCTGCATACCTACTTCTTGCAAAACCTCTTTGATGCGATTGTCTCTTTCTTGTTTATCATTCCAGTCGGTAGCACGCAATACAAAATCCAGATTATTATAGACAGTACGATCACTCAGAAGTTGGAAATCCTGAAACACGATACCTAATTGCTTTCTTAATGAGGGGATGTGTTTTGGTTTCAATTGACACAAATCTACATTAAGCACTTTAGCATTGTCTGCCTCCACAGGCAATTCACCGTAGAGTGTCTTCATCAGAGAACTTTTCCCTGACCCTACTTTTCCAATAATATATACAAATTCGCCTGCAGAGACGTTAAAGTCAACATTCTTTAGAATCTCTTTATCTTCTAAGGCAATAGTAGCATTTGATAATTCGATATACATATATAATAATATAAAATGACAGAAGTGGTATTAATCTAACTTTAGGACTGCAAGGAAGGCTTTTTGTGGTACTTGTACATTGCCAATCTCTTTCATGCGCTTCTTGCCTCGTTTTTGTTTTTCCAACAATTTTCTTTTACGACTGATATCACCGCCGTAACATTTAGCAGTTACATCTTTACGTACTTGTTTTACGGTTTCTCGAGCTATAATTTTTGCACCGATTGCTGCTTGGATAGCTATGTCAAACTGTTGTCGTGGCAGAAGTTCTTTTAGCTTTTCACACATACGACGTCCGAAATTCACAGAGTTATCTACGTGTGTCAATGTAGAAAGTGCGTCGACTGGTTCACCATTGAGCAGTATGTCAAGTTTTACCAATTTTGATGGTCTAAAGCCAATTGGGTGATAGTCGAATGAAGCGTAACCCTTGGATATAGATTTAAGTTTGTCGTAGAAGTCTATCACAATTTCTGCTAAGGGCATGTCGTAATACAATTCTACACGATTGCCCGATACATACTCTTGTTTGATAAGTTCACCACGCTTACCTAAACAGAGAGTCATGATATTACCGATATAGTCTGTGCGTGTAATGATTGAGGCACGTATATAGGGCTCTTCAATATGTTCAATTTCGAGAATATCTGGCATACCTGCAGGATTGTGTACCTCCTTCATTTCTCCATGCTTGTCGAATATGTGGTAGGATACGTTAGGTACGGTAGTGATGACATTCATATTAAACTCTCTGTCCAAACGTTCCTGCACGATTTCCATGTGTAGCATACCCAAGAAACCGCATCGGAAACCAAAGCCGAGTGCTACTGACGACTCGGGCTGGAAAGTGAGCGAAGCATCGTTGAGTTGCAACTTTTCGAGTGAAGCACGCAACATTTCAAAGTCTTCTGTCTCGATAGGATAGATACCAGCAAACACCATTGGCTTAACTTCTTCGAAACCTTCGATTGCTTTTTCGCAGGGATTCTTTGCTGATGTAATAGTGTCACCAACTTTGACTTCTGTCGCAGTCTTAATCCCCGAGACGATGTATCCTACGTCGCCACAAGTCAGTACTTGTCTCGGTGATAAGTCCATTTTTAGTACACCGATTTCATCTGCGTCGTAATGCTTTTGTGTATTTACAAACACGACATCTTCTCCCTTGCGAATACTACCATTGACAATCTTAAAGTAGGCAATGATACCACGGAATGAGTTGAATACAGAGTCAAAGATAAGGGCCTGCAGTGGCGCATCTGGGTCGCCCTGAGGAGCAGGTATGCGCTCAATTACTGCTCTAAGGATATCTTCTACGCCCTGACCTGTCTTACCCGAAGCATGAATGATTTCGTCTTCTTTGCAACCCAGCAATTCAATGATTTCGTCCGAAACTTCCTCGGGCATTGAGTTAGGCATGTCACACTTGTTGAGCACGGGGATAATCTCGAGGTCATGTTCGATAGCCATGTACAGGTTTGAGATGGTTTGAGCTTGTACACCTTGCGTAGAGTCCACGATAAGCAAGCAACCTTCACATGCTGCAATACTTCTGCTCACTTCGTATGAGAAGTCGACGTGCCCTGGAGTGTCAATCAAGTTGAGCACATATTTCTCGCCGTCCAAAGTATATTCCATTTGGATAGCGTGACTTTTGATAGTGATACCTCTTTCTTTCTCCAAATCCATATCATCCAGCATCTGACCTTCTGTCACGTTGACAGTGTTGGTGTATTCCAACAAACGGTCTGCCAGGGTACTCTTACCATGGTCGATATGTGCGATGATACAAAAATTTCTGATATGCTTCATTTTATCGTTTGTAATATATTCAAGAATTTAAAACTTTTCTGCAGCTTCAAAAGATACAGCATGGTTCAGGTCCTTTTCGCTCAACAAAATTTCGCCTTCCTCAGTGATAGGCCATTCGATACCTATCTGCGGATCGTTGTAGATAATACTACATTCTGCTTCGGGAGCATAACGGTTGTCTACCTTGTAGGTGAAAACCGCAGTATCTGAAGTTACTTGAAAACCATGTGCAAATCCGCGTGGGATAAACAACTGTCTTTTGTTTTCAGCACTGAGTTCTACAGCTACATATTTACCATAGGTGGACGAATCTTTACGTAAGTCTACTGCCACGTCTACCACACTACCGCTTAATACTCTCACCAACTTTGCTTGCGAAGCATCTCCTTTTTGATAGTGTAAGCCACGCAACACGCCCTTGGTAGACATGGATTGGTTGTCTTGAATAAAATGTACAGGATAACCCACTGCTTTGTCGAAATCTTCTGCTCTGTAAGTTTCCATGAAATAACCTCTGGCATCTTCGAATACCTTTGGCTCCAGAATCCAAACATCTGGTATGGCGGTTTTAATGTAGTTCATATTTTGAATTTGCTTTTCTGATTTTCTATTGTTTTGTTGAGGAAAGTACTTGTAGTCATCATCACTCGTTTGCCGTTCCTACAATCTTTCCGTCGACTTCGTCAAACAAGATTTCGCCTTGCAAGTTGGGCGTCTCAAGTATCATGTCGCAGATATTATCCTCGATATGCACTTGTATAGCTCTTTTCAGTGAGCGTGCACCATATTTTTCGTCAAATCCTTTTTTGACAATGTATTTATAGGCTTTTTCTGTCAGTTGGATACTCAGACCTTTTTCTTCAAGACGTTTTGAGATATCATCTATTTCGATTTTAGCAATCTTCAGCGCATCGTCTGCTGTCAGTGATTCAAACATGATGATGTCGTCCAGACGATTAAGGAATTCTGGAGGGAATTGTTTTGACAATGCTTTCTTGACAATACTCTCTGCTTCGATATTTTGCGAGACACTTGCATCTCGGAAACCGATACCAGCACCAAAGTCCTTCAGTTGACGTGTTCCGCTGTTCGAAGTCATGATGATTATCGTATTTCTGAAATCTACTGTCGTACCATTGCCGTCTGTCATTCGACCTTCGTCCATTACTTGGAGCAATGTGTTGAATACGTCAGGGTGAGCCTTTTCAATTTCATCAAGCAGTACGATAGAGTAGGGGCGACGTCTCACCTTTTCGGTCAATTGTCCGCCTTCTTCATAACCTACATATCCCGGAGGCGCTCCGAGCATACGGCTTGTGCTATATTTCTCGCCATATTCACTCATGTCGATACGTATCAAGGCATCTGCACTACCAAACATACTTTCTGCCAAGCACTTTACAAGGTGAGTCTTACCGACACCCGTTGCGCCGACAAACATAAATGTGCCGATGGGGCGTGTATTGCTCTTGAGTCCCACCTTGTTGCGAGTAATGGCACGAACTATTTTTTCGATAGCCTTGTCTTGTGCAATGACGCGGTTGGAGAGAGCTTGTTTAAGTGTGCGCAACTTTTCGCTTTCATTATGCGACATGCGCTTCACTGGGATGCTAGTCATCATAGATACGACTTCTGCAATATCATCTGCATCCACCGTGCTTCTGTCCTTCTTCAGACTGTCAATCCAAGCTTTGCTCAGAGCATTCATCTGTTCGGTCAGTTTAGCGATAGCGTCGCGCAGACTTGCTGCCAGTTCATAGTCTTGATTCTTAGCAGCCTCGGTCTTTTGAAACTTCAAAGCATCAATTTCCTTTTCCAACGAAGTAATCTCTGCGGGTACGGTCACACCTATCAATCGGATACGGCTTCCTGCTTCGTCCATAGCATCTATAGCTTTGTCGGGGAATGCTCGGTCGGTGACGTATTTCTCAGTCAACGATACGCATGCTTCGAGTGCTTCGTCGGTATACTTCACGGTGTGATGCTCCTCGTATCTGTCGCGGATATTTTTCAGAATCGTCAGCGTCTCTTCGGGAGTAGTGGGCTGCAATGTGATTTTTTGAAAACGGCGTTCCAACGCACCATCTTTCTCAATACTTTTCTTGTATTCGTTGATAGTCGTAGCACCGATACATTGCACTTCGCCACGTGCCAATGCTGGTTTCAGAATGTTAGCAGCATCCAGCGACCCTGGTGCACCACCTGCACCGATGATAGTATGTATTTCATCTACGAAGAGTATTATCTCCTTGTGCTCACGCAACTCCTGGATGATGCGGCGCAGTCTTTCTTCGAACTGACCGCGATATTGTGTACCTGCCACAATTGAAGCCATATCCAGGGCTACAATCTTTTTACCCATCAATGAATGTGGTACCTTTCTTGTCGCAATCAGTGTGGCCAAGCCCTCGACTACTGCGCTTTTTCCCACCCCTGGTTCTCCCAATAGAATAGGGTTGTTCTTCTTGCGGCGGCTCAGGATTTGTGCGATGCGCTCTATTTCCTTTTCTCTGCCGATTACGGGGTCAAGCAGCCCCTCTTCTGCCAACTTCGTCAGGTCTGTGCCGTAATTTTTGATAGTCGGCGTATCTGTAGTCACTGTATTTTCATTCTTGCGTTGACTTCCGTTGCGATCAGTACTGGCATTTCCCTCACCTTCGTTAGGGAATGCATCAGGTGCATCGTCTGCAAAACTGAAATCTGCACGTATGGGATTTACCTCGTGTAATATCTTTTCTTCTGCGTTGTTCAAATGTTTGTTCAGTTTCATTCTTTTAGTAATTCTGTTTGTTGTTTTTGTGTCGAGCGCACCCTCATGTGCGCATGCGCGTTTATTTGTGTATAAAAATCTGGGCAAATATACATCTTTTCTTCGAGATTTACGCGAAAAGTTTTAAAAAATGCGTTGAAATGAATGTTTTTTTATTTTGTCAAGTGCTAAAATCAAAAGTGTGGATTTGCTAAATTTGAGCGATTGATTCTGGCTTTTCACAAACCTAAGGATAATTTTTACGAGGCGTCGCGAAATTTTAAAAAGGTCTAGGTTTATTTTTACAGTCCCTAGACTTTTTTTAGGGTGCGTTTGGTTGTGAGTATTACGGTTAAATTCAGTTGCTGTTTTGATGCTTTGAATGTAGCTGCGAATTGTAAAGATAAACAAACAAAAAACGGCTCGATGTCTTGTGTCTTAATTTTTCTTGTCATAACTTTGTGCTGAAATCGTAAAACAAAGTTAAGAGCATGAGTGGGTTTACTTTCAAGCAATTTCATGTGGAGCACGACAACAGTACCATGAAAGTCGGTACAGATGCAGTGCTTTTAGGTGCATGGGCAGAGGTCGGAGAGGAAGCAAAGGTCTTGGAAATAGGATGCGGATGCGGCGTGATTAGTATGATGCTTGCCCAAAGATTTAATTGCAGTATTACTGCTATTGATATTGATAAACCATCAGTGAGCGAGGCGAATATGAATTTTGATAAGGTGGGCTTCGAATGCGTTCCAAAAGCACTTGTCGCAGATATTCGTGAATATACTCCGTGTCAACGTTTTGATGTGATTGTGAGTAATCCGCCCTTCTTCTCAGAAACACTTTTGCCGCCATCTCAACGCAGGGCTGCTGCTCGAAATTGTCAACTCCTTCCTTTTGTGGATTTGATTAAACATACGGTCAGATTAATGTCTGCGAAAGCTACATTTCAAGTGATTATTCCAACTTCTGAGGTTGAAAAATTTCTCGTTGAAACCAATAAAAATGGCTTAAATATGCTCCGAAGAACGGATGTTGTTACAAAACCAGGAAAGCCCCCCAAACGATCAATGTTGCATTTTGTCAATTATTCGTTAGACGCCCCAATTTTATACAATGACTTGATTTTGTCAAATGCTGATGGTTCTCGCTCAGATGCTTACAAAGAACTATGTAGGGAGTTTTATTTATAATTTAATAAAATCCCATTATATGCTAAAATACAATAAAATACTTGTGTGATTTTTGTAGTTCCTAATCTGAAGGTGTCTCTAAAAGCCAATAGTGGTATAAAATTCTTAAAAACTTAAAAGTTCTTAAAAACTTCAAATAAGTTTGAATAATAGGGATTTAGGGTTGCTCATTTCTTTGATTTTTCTTAACTTTGCACTCGTTAATTGAAAAATACACTTACGCCAATGAATTTAAGAGCATTTGGAAAGGCTGCGGCGATGCTTTTCTTGACAATTTCTCCACTCGCCACACAAGCACAGGACCTTTTAGCAGATCAGGCACCAATCGACCGTAAAATGAAGACTGTTGATTCGGTGGCTTTAGAACGTATTGCTATCGAGCGTTTTGAAAAGGATTTTTCTGAAAACTTGTATGGTGAAAATTGGAATACCATAAATCCTTTTTGTTATGCCTCAAAAGATATTCCCAATACTTACAAGATTGATTTGAGAAGCTTTGCAATGCCTATTCCCAACAAGAGCTACGCTAAGGTGACAAGTAGATTTGGATACAGACCACGTTTTGGTCGTATGCACAAAGGTGTTGACTTGAAGGTTTATACTGGTGATACCATTTATGCTGCTTTTGACGGAAAAGTTCGCATCAAGAAATACGAAGGCAATGGTTATGGTTACTATTTGGTATTACGCCACGAAAACGGTCTTGAAACAATCTATGGCCACCTTTCAAAGCAATTGGTGAATATCAACCAAGTAGTAAAAGCTGGTCAGCCCATTGGTCTTGGGGGTAACACAGGACGCTCATTTGGTTCGCACCTGCACTTCGAAACTCGTATCATGGGACACCCCATCAACCCAGAGTTGCTTTTCAACTTTGCTATGCGTGACGTTACCAACGACTTCTATGTCTTCAACAAGACAGCATCGCAAAATGATTACAACAGATTGGCAAGCGCTGGTAATGCTAAAAAAACAGCTAACCCTGCAAGCAAAAATACGACAGGCAAGCATTGGTATAAGGTAAAGGCTGGTGATAATTTGTCTAAAATCGCCAAGAAATTGGGTGTAAGTGTAAATCAATTGTGTAAGCAAAATAATATCAAGACAACTACTGTTCTCAAAGCTGGACGATTGTTGAAGTATTGATAATAGCAGAAATAAATTTTAATGGTGAGGTCTGTGTACAGGCCTCACCATTTTTTTTCTCTTTCTTTTGTTCAATAAAAGATTTTTAGAGTAAATTCATCCTACTTTTTATCCACCCTACCTAAAATTGAAACCCATATCTTTTTGTCTTTTTGTCTACTTCGCCATCAAAGAATACCATGGAATAACACGTCTATTCAAAATCGAAAACGTAGCAACTATTATAAACAACCAGTAATATTCTTTTAAAATGATGTATTCAAGTATATGCAGTTAAAACTTGGATTAAAACTTTGTTTCTTCCGTCAGACAATCGCTACCTTAATCACGCCATCCAATTTGTTCTCAAAGATGCGGTAGGCTTCCTCAATTTCACTTAATGGAAAACGATGTGTGATGAGTGGTGTGGTGTCTATCTTTCCCGTTTCGATAAGGCGAAGAATTTCGTCACAATCGCAACCATCCACACCACCAGTCTTGAAGGTGAGGTTCTTGCCATACATATCGGGTAGGGGAAGAACTTGGGGCTGGTCGCAAAGAGCAACCACCGTTACGATGGCATTGGGGCGTGCACACTCCCATGCTAAGCGGAAGGTGTCATCAGCTCCTGCTACTTCGAGTACGCGATCAGCACCGCCGTGGTCGCTATTTTTCAAAACAAAATCTTTACAATCTTCAGGGGTAGTGAGCAATACATCAGGGTAATGCTTTTGTACGAAGCGTCTTCTTTCTTCAGACTTCTCACATACGATGATACGTTTGGGGTGTTTTAACATCACGCAAAGGAGGGTGCAAATGCCAGTCGGCCCCGCTCCTATAATAAGTACGGTGTCCTCTTCGGTAATCTCTGAAATGCGAGTAGCCCAAAAGCCTGTAGCGAGCACATCGCCTACGAGTAATGCTTGTTCATCGCTGACGCTATCGGGAATACGGTTCAGCCCTTGATTGGCAAGGGGTACACGCACATATTCTGCCTGTCCACCATCGATGAGACATCCTAATGCCCATCCACCGTTCGGGGCAGTGCAATTGTTTACATAGCCATTTTTGCAGAAGAAACACTCTCCGCAGAAGGTCTCTACATTTACGGTTACTCGGTCGTCAGGCCTTACATTGGTTACATCTGTGCCGATTTCTTCAACCACTCCCACCATTTCGTGCCCTACAGTAATGCCAGGCACTGCACGAGGCACGCTTCCGTGCTTGATGTGAAGGTCGCTGGTACAAATGCTACTCATTGTCACGCGAACAATGGCGTCGGTTGGTGCTATGATTGTAGGCTTCGGCTTCTCCACCAATGCGAACTTTCCTTTTTCTATGTATGTGTATGTTAGCATAAAGTGTTAATCCATTTTTTTGACCATTCAAACAACATAATGGACGCTTCGTCGAAGTCAACATTTTCTCCGTTTTTATACTTCATGAAAGTTTCAGTAATTCTCCGCTCTTCAATAGAAGTAACTTGAAGCAAACGGCTTTGATGTTGGATGTAGTTGCCTGTCTGCTTGTAGATGATTGCCTGCACCACAAAGGAAGCAGACTTGTACAGTCCTTTCAAAATCTCCTCACTCTTTTCATGCAGCATGTTGTGCACACATCCGTGATAGATGTTGCAAGCACCTATCTTGATGGCTCTATCAATAGCTATATGGTCAATGGGTGGTAGCAATTCATCCAAACTTCCCTTTATGGGTGTCGTGTCGTGATAGAATTGGAAAAGGTCGGAAGGCTCCCAATTCAAAATCTCATCCTTGCCCGACACAAAACCACAGATCAGCTCTCTATTTGGTAATGTGTCCAGCATATCATGATAAGCCTTAATATCCGATGCACTCAATGTATCCAAGATCACCACAACATCTATATCACTATGCTCTGTGGCTTCACTACGACCATAACTGCCTTGCAAACCAACAAACCAAATACGACTACCAAAAACTTCATCGAGTTGCTGAAGAAAGTCATTCATCCAAACGTTTATATCTATCATATCCCCTCCGAGTTTATATATTCTCTAGAATCCAACCATTATCTCCGTGGTAAATCATCTGACGAGTCATACCACCATCGATGCAGATGTTCTCGCCCGTGATGAAACCAGCTTTATCACTACAAAGAAACAGGACCATATTGGCTATGTCCATAGGATTGCCAACCCTTCCTGCTGGTTGCTGAGTGGCATCGGGACCTTCGTAAATGGTGTATGCCGTGTCAATCCACCCCGGGGAAATAGAGTTTACTCTAGCTCTACCCGACAGACTCACTGCCAATACGTGAGTAAGTGCAGCAATCCCCCCTTTGGCTGCTGTATAGCTCTCGGTTTGTGGCTGACTCATACGATCGCGCGAGGAAGAAATATTGACGATGGATGCCCCCTCGGCTAAATGCGGCATAAAGAGTTTGACTAAATAGAATGGTGCGGTCACTCCCACACTTAGCGCGTATTGGAACTCCTCATACGAACATTCATCTATTCCTTTCATCAGTGGCAAGGCATTATTGACAATGATATCCACTTTGTTGTGCTTGCCAAGCACTTCGCTAGCAAAAGCTTCCAGCACTTCTTTCTTGGAAATATCTCCAACGAAATGCTCGCCCTCTTGCTTGTCAATCACACTGACTATTGCGCCCTGCTTACGGAACTCATCGGCAATACATCTGCCAATGCCATTTGCACCACCTGTTACTATGACAACTTTATTTTTGAACATAAACAAGCGTTTATTTATTTCTTTTGTAGGACCTGACTACGCTAATCGTAAAACCAACAATTGCTGCCAACAAGATTATTGGCTCTGCCAGCATAAATATTGGCATTGTTCCCGATGTCAGTGTTACCATCGTTGATGAAAATAAGACAAGGCAGACACCAGATGCCAAAATAACCACGCCCTTTTGGAGTTTCTGCTTCATATGCCCAATTGTATAAGTAATCAGGCAAACAACAACTCCCACCAGGATATACAAAAGCAATGCACTTCGTGGCATTGTGCCTCCTGCATTCCCTTGAATGTCATAGTGAGCAGGAAGTTGTTCTGGTAAATGACGCCATCGCAACATGATGGATAAAGCATTTAGAGCAACTATCAAGAGCGGGATGATCCACCTTGTTTTGTTCATATCTGTATTTTTTGTTCTTGTTGTGTGGTTTGTTTTTCTGCTCCCAATGAATTGGTATAAGAAGGATCACTTATTATTCGAATGTGTCTATTTGAGGCTTTTGTAAAATTAATAAACACCACCCACAGTTGGATGGTGATATATATTAAAATATAGATGATTGAGTTTCGGTGGTCAATAACTCCAGTGCCTTGATACCCATAACGGAGTTGCCCCTTGAATTGAGTCGCGGACTCCAAACGGCGACGGCATATTGCAGGGGATAGATGGCTACGATACCACCACCCACGCCACTTTTGCCGGGCAGCCCTACTAGATAACTGAATTCACCCGCCTCGTCGTAGAAACCGCAAGTTTGCATGATGGCGTTCATGCGCTTCACTTGCGAGGAGGTGAGTGTGATGCCAGCATAGTCAAATTTCTTACGATGATTGGCAAAGACCAGAAATGCCTTGGACAATTCTCGGCAACTCATTTCGATAGAGCACATCATGAAGTAGAAATGAAGCACGTCCTCGATATCATTTTCGATCGTGCCATGGTGTTTCAA
>JAEIGA010008253.1_pt1 | contig 15773 bp, 15 predicted proteins | sample 9270691 | NCBI WGS metagenome assembly JAEIGA01 (sample SAMN17057246, study PRJNA624740) | gut metagenome | biome: biome; isolation source: fecal sample | host: Bos grunniens | place: China: Xizang | collected 2019
ATGAACGGTATCGGTGGTTCAGGCGACTTTACTCGCAACGCATATATCAGTATCTATACTACTCCTTCTACCGCTAAGGGTGGTGCTATCTCGGCATTTGCGCCAATGGTAAGTCACCACGACCACAGCGAGCACTCTGTGAAGATCATCATCACCGAGCATGGTATTGCTGACTTGCGTGGTAAGAGCCCAATCCAACGCGCTCACGAGATTATCAACAACTGTGTGGATCCACAATACCGCCCATTGTTGAACGAGTACTTGGAGATGTCTAAGACTGCTCACACCCCTCACACACTCAGCTGCGCACTCGCTATGCACGAGGAGTTCCTCAAGTCAGGCGACATGCGTAACACCAAGTGGGAGAATTATAAGAGATAAGAAGTTCCCCTAAAAGGAAGATTTAATACAGAAAAGACTGCTTCATACGAGGCAGTCTTTTCTGTAGATATGCTATTTCTTAATATTCTTTTCCCTTATACCTTATATATATACATCGGACAAAAGACCAACGATGAACCAAGGAAGAACCAAGGAACCTCAAAAGAACTCCGAAACGAAAAAAGTGCGTTTTGTTAAGATTGCAATCTCTTTTATCTCTCTTATATCTTGCTTCACTCCACCGAGAGACGACCGAGAGAAGACCGAGGGAACACCATGAGAACTCCTTGCCTACAAAAAGGCTTTTTCTTAATATCACCTTCCTAAAAAGGTGGACTTGATTTCTAAATAAGTTTCCTCCTTCTCTAAATTAGTTGACTTTGTGCACTTCGTTCGCGTTATTGCGGACGCTATCCTTATCCTCTTTATCTATTAGCCCCGAATCCTATTCGGTTACTTCTTGTCTGTAAACTGAAAAATCGCACTAAAATGCGATTTTTCTTGCACATCCGCAAATTTTATAGTACCTTTGCACCGTGAACCTGCGCCGGGGATGTCTGTACATCGGCAGCGGAGGGGAGCAGACATATAAAAAAGGCGTTTATTACGCTCTGTTCTGACTCTTAGAAATGTCGCAGTTTCAAAGTATCTTCAGGACTTAGCAACGATAGATGCCCTACGGGATATAGAGTATCCTTCTTGTGCCTATTATGGTACGTCTTTTGCGTATATGCATATACGCACACGCGTACCTAAACCAGAATTCAGCACGAGAGTAATTTTATATTCGGCGTGGGCTTCGCGTTGTCAGTTCTAAGATACAAGGCAATGCGACAGCCTCTAAGAGTGGAACTGGCAAAAGCAGGTTCCACGCTTTTTTGTATGCCTACATGTTAACTATTTTATTCACTTCCTCCTTGGAACAGAAGGATAAAACGATTTTGTTATGAAAAGAAATGCTGGAGAAAATTTTCCATTAGATTCAGACAAAGACATCCTAGAGATCAATTCTCCAAAAAACAGCATCTATGGTCCTTGGTTTGTCGTTCATAAGGATCTTACTCAAAGATGGGCAATTGTTATTATGCATTGGAAAAAAACACCATGTTTAGGCATTCGTTGGTTTAATGGAAATCAAGGAACACCTTCTGTTAGAGGTTTCGCTACGTGGTTAGTCATCCCAGATAAGCTGTCTTCTGCAGTATTAAGCCAACTACCAATTGCTCCATCTGATCGAAAGGAAATAGATGATATTTTATTGGGGGAATATGCTATTCCGGAGTTACAACAAAAGATGTTGGCGAATAAATTTTAGATAATAAATTAGAAATAAACAATAACCATTAAATATTTACAACGATGAAAAAGTTAATCTTATTAGGTCTTGCGACCTTGATTACATTCTCTGCTTCTGCGCAGATAGAAATGTATATGGAAACAAAAGTCGAAAATCCTACTTTGACACAAGAACAAGTTAATGAAATGATTTTGTCAAGAGTACTCGTAAATAGAGATCCTTATTTCTTTGGATATCTCCAAAAATCAGCATATTTAGTTAAGGATGTAAATATAATCGGCGATACACTTTATAGTTTGCCAAGTGTCGAAGGATGTTATTACTGTCTATCTACGAATAAATCGGAAGATACTTTGAAAATCGTAAAATTTCCTTATGGTGAATACTTCTATGTAAAAAACATTCTTTATGGAAGTTCTTTGAAAAAAATATTCGCCAAATTTGATGAAATGGTTTATTTATGTGATAGAATTGAGGATTCATCATTAAAAAAAGGATACTTCGAAATACCTAAAATAACCCGTGAAAATCCCAATAGTAGTGAAAAGAAACCTATCTGGCAATGGTTATTTACAGATCATAACGACTACGGGCAAAGTGATAAGGTAGTTTATGTGTTGGAAAACAAAGGTATGACTTATTATATTACAAAGGAGCGTAGTTCGTTATATCCTAAAAATCAATATCAGCCTATCTTTACACCTGAATTAGCAGATTTTATTTCTGTTAAATCATATAATTTTTTTAAGGAAAAGTATGTGGGAAAAGAAGTCTATAGTCATAATACATGGACAGGAAAAAGAGTAAGATTTAAGGAAGAATTACAATTGTATAAAGTGGAGAAAATACTAGTTAAAGATGGCAGATTATATGGTGAATTTCGTTCTATAGCAACAAATAAAATAAAATTATCGCCGATAGATGAAGTTATGAAAATATCAATAAAAGCGGAATCCAATATTATAGAAGAATTAGTGAATTTCGCTAAAAGTGACCAATCTAATGCCATGGGAACTGTAATGCAGATGATGAAAAATGAATCTAAATTAGCCTCTGATACAATTTATTGCATTCATGGTTATAATTATAGTAATGAAGACAATGGGCATTACAGCTTAAAATCTGAAGTTGACTCTTTACTAGCTAAGTGGGCATATGAGGAAGAACAAATAGCATTGGCTAAGAAAAAACAACAAGATCAGTACAAAGCAGAAATACTAAATAAATACGGTGAAAAATTCGGTAATCTAGTTATAGAAGGTAAAGTATGTTTGGGTATGAGTAAAGAAATGTGCTTAGAGGCACTTGGTTACCCCTGTAAAGAAAATTCGTCAGAAACAGCATTAGGTAAGATTGATATATGGACATATGATTGTATATTGTACAATGCAGGGTATATTCCAAATCTTACGCATATCACCTTTACGAATGGAAAAATATCGGGTATAACAAAATTAAGCGAATAGATATGACACAAAAAGAATATAATCTGCTTTTACAAAAAGTAAAGGAATACTATACCTCTCTCGAAGAATTTGATAGCGATTCGCGCGAATCCATCGAATATGTAGGAAGTATACTAGGCGATCTAGTTGCTGAAGAAGATGAATTATTAAATAGTTCGGATGATATAGAAGATTATTTTCTTACGCTTGAAGAGCAACTGGACTGGTTCGAAGGAGATTATATAGGAACTATGTATCCAAATGTTGATGAAGATGATGAAGAATACGATATCGTCGAGAAGAGTGATGAATACTATATCCGCAAGCATGTCTTAAATGAATTAAAAGCCCACTGTTTAGAATAAAACATCAAAAACACGACAAACGGGAAGCGATTGATATTCAATACTTCCCGTTTGCTCTATATATACTACTCCTTCTACCGCTAAGGGTGGTGCTATCTCTGCATTTGCGCCAATGGTTAGCCACCACGACCATAGCGAGCACTCTGTGAAGATCATCATCACCGAGCACGGTATTGCTGACTTGCGCGGTAAGAGCCCTATCCAACGCGCTCACGAGACATTATCCCAAATCGGTCATTAGACTGTAACCCATTTCAATTTAGGATGTAAACTTTCACTTTTTGCATGTTATCAATCCTTTTTGGTATCTTTTCCATCTCTTTTCAGTCGTGTAGCTCGCTACACTCCTTCAAAGAAGCCGAAAAATCTACTCAAAAATCACTTGATCACATTTGCAAAATCTAATGACCGATTTGGGATTATCAACAACTGTGTGGATCCACAATACCGCCCATTGTTGAACGAGTACTTGGAGATGTCTAAGACTGCTCATACCCCTCACACACTCAGCTGCGCACTCGCTATGCACGAGGAGTTCCTCAAGTCAGGCGACATGCGTAACACGAAGTGGGAGAATTATAAACGATAAGTATTGGTTTATATCGACTATACAAAAAAAGACTGCTGTGGCAGTCTTTTTTGTTTAAGGGATTATTTACTATTCAACAATGCGTTTGGAAATCATATGCCAATTCACTAGCATCCAAAAATGGGTTAGGTAATCGGCTTTACGATTTTGATAATCTAGGTAATAGGCATGTTCCCAAAGATCAATAATAAGAATAGGTATTAATCCATGGCGTACAGGATTGTCGGCATTGTGCAAAGACATCACTTGCATCTTGCCGTTCTTATCCATAGCGAGAAACACCCATCCGGAACCAAACAGCAATTTCGCTTCATTATCCATCTGCTTGCGCATCTTGTCGAACGAACCGAATGATTGCTCAATGAGAAAAAGCAGCTCACCAGAAGGCATTTTGGCGTCTTTGCTAGGTAGAAACTGCTCGAAGAATAATTGGTGATTAAGTGCTTGTCCAGCATTGTTGGCAATAGGACCTTCGGGGGCTTTTCGTACGACATCCTCCAGACTTAATCCCTCAAATGGAGATCCAATGACCAATTGATTGAGATTGTCTAGGTAAGTTTTGTAATGTTTGCCATAGTGGTATGACATTGTTTTTTCGCTCATCATGGGAGCTAAATCATCCAACTGGTATCCCAGTTCAGGAAGATTAAAAAGATTAGTTTTCATAGAAGGTTTAATATTTTATATAGCACACCATATGCTATATAGGATAGACTACAAATAGAGTGCCACAAGTGAGTCTTTTATCCAAAAATCTGTGATACTCTTTAAATCATACCCAAAAAAGACTGCTGCGGCAGTCTTTGCCTTGTACTAATGCCATTAGCTCTTCATCCGTCTTGCGCCTGTATGGATAGAGTAGTCTAATCATTCTGCTTTTATTGTTTCGTAGTTGTTTTCATTAGTGCATACATACAACAACGAAAAAGGTTCAGCACATGTACAATATTAATGAAAATTCTTCTTAATCACCAACCATCGTGGCTGATTGGTTTGATTGTCTGGAGAGTATAGTTGTAGGGTAGGGTCATCGGTGGTTTTGATCTGAACACCAATCAAGTCTGCCCATTTTTGGGCTTTCTGGGCACTTCTGCGACGGCGTTGGATGCTGCGAGTATCTTTCTCCCATCGGCGTTGTTTTGCTTTTTTGATTACAGGTTCTTGGGTGATAGCGGTTGCTATTGCCCGTTGTACTTCTTCTTCCGATGCAAAAACCAATGGTTCGTGGCTCTGTCGGCGGCATTTTTCTAGGAATCTATTCCATTCGCTATCTGTCTTATCTACCACAGTTTGCGACCACGATAGATCATTGGGCAGTTCCATTACTTTGTTCCACAAACGACAATTGACAGGATCCTCGGATATGTAGTATGCTTCTTCTGTATCTACATATACCAATTTTATACGCAAGTTTTTTATCTTCACTTTTTTCACCAATTCAGGTTCTTCTTTTACCTGAAGAGTTGGTTCGTTAGGAAGAGTTAGCGCCAATCGTAATCCACAGTAGTTATTTGCTTCCAAAGGATTAGCAGAATAGCGATGTGAGATATAGCTATTGTCTTTGCAGTTATCATAGCTGCTGCCTCTAACTATTTTATGTTTGCCATCTTTCGGTCCTTTAGGATTAGGTTCTGTGCCTATATAATACGGGCCAAACCAGTCGGCACACCATTCACTTACATTGCCTGTCATATCATATATTCCTAATTCATTAGGCAACTTCAGCCCAACCTCATGCTGTCTAAACCCTGCGTTGCTCAATCCCCAGCTTACTTGTTCAATACTATTACCTCCCGCAAAACGATACCCTAGACTCTTGTTTCCTCCTCGGGCCGCAAACTCCCATTCTGCTTCTGTGGGTAAGCGAAATGGCAGACCGGTGATGCTGTCTAATCGTCTTATAAACTCCTGACAGTCATACCAACTGATATAACATATTGGGAAATTAGGAAGATACATTTCTTCTACAAAAACCCATTCAGGCATTACTGCTTTCCACAAATCTTGCGTTACTTCTGTCTGTCCAATATAATATGCATCTAGGGCAACTGTGTGGGTGGGCAAGTCTGTAGAGATGTTTTCTCTGTGTTGTTCATATGTTCCACCCATCATAAACACACCACCATCTACTCTTTGCATCTCAAAGAGTACCCCATTCACTTCATATCGAAGTACTTGTAACGAGTCTGGAATAATGTTCTTAGGTTTAGCGCATAATGTGGCTAATCCTCCCAACCATAGTAATATATATAATAAGGTATATCTGTGCATAACGTTATTATTTATACAAATACTATGCCAAAACACAACCTCCTCTGCTACCCAAGCAGAGGAGGTTGTAATCGTTATTTGATTTCTATTCGATTAGAATAAACTCAATTGTTCATCTACGGGTTTGCTATCCTCGGGAACATCGTTGCTGATAGTGAATGGCACATCTACTATAGGAGTAGTTTGAGCATCATTAGCGTCGTTATTTTCGCCGTCTTTTTTCTCTTCCAACTCTGGCTCTGGCTCTGGTTCTGGCTCTGGAGTGATATCCTCTATCTTAGCCACTTCCCATGTAGCGAAGCGTTTACCTTTAGCTTTAGGCGATTTTACTTCGATGAAATCAGACATTAGTACTTCCATCGTGGTTTTTGTTTCATCAATGAAGGTAAGCTGGAAGATAGCTTCCTCGCGGTCGGTCAAGATAGTCATCTTGCTATCTGTATTCTCGCCCAACATGTTTTGTGATTTGGCTTGTGCATCCAGTTGGAAACGTTTGCCATAATAATAGCCCAAGTCCGCATTCCACATAGCCAACGACCATACTTTGTCGCGATCAAATTTTTCGATTCGCCAGATATTTTGGTCGAAGTGAGCAGTTAGATCGAAGTTAGTGGTGTAGTAATCACCTGTGGTGGTGATCACCAAGATGCGATCGTCCTCTACAAACTCGCCCAAATACATACCTTGTCCATCGTAGTTGAGGCGCAAGACATCGGGATCAAACCACACTTTGCGTCCACCTAGGGTAGAGTGGCCTTTCTGTTTGAGGGTGATAGATTTGACATCGTATTTGGTCAGCACATTACCGCGTGCGGTACGGCTTTTGATAGCTAGCTCGCTCAAATCTTTGATTACCTCTAGTTTTTTGAGATGCAATGCAGGCTTGAGTGCTACGCGTATCACTTCTGCTTCGCCATTAGGGTTAGCTGTGAAATAGGTTACTCGCGATCCTGCTTTGCCTTGGGTGAGATCGTACTCCTTGTCGCGTGCGATACCGGTAACGGCAAAGCGCTTCATGTAGTATATTCCGCCCTTTCCATCGCGGTAAATAGCGTTATAGATCGTACGATGGTCGTTCTTGCGGAAGATATCGATATGGAGGATATCCTTGCCAACATAGATCTTGTCCGCTACTTTGACAATCTTATATTTACCATCCTTGTGGAAGATGATGATATCGTCGATATTAGAGCAGTTGAAGAGGAACTCATCCTTCTTGAGGGATGTGCCGATAAAGCCATCTTCGCGGTTGATATACAACTTCTCGTTGGCCTCTACAACAGTCTTGATATTGATATTAGCAAAGTTACGCACCTCTGTACGGCGTGGGTACTTTGCGCCATATTTCTCTTTGAGCGAGTCAAACCATGCAATGGTATAGTCTGTTAGGTTCTTGAGGTTCTTGATGGTAGCTTTGATCTTCTTCTCTAGATCTTTCATCAACTCATCCGCTTTCTTTGCGTCGAAGCGAGTGATACGGATCATGCGGATCTCAAAGAGTCGCTCTATGTCTTCTCGGCGTACTTCGCGCACGAGTTTATCTTTCCAAGGTTCAAGAGCTTGATCTACAAATGCGATGAGTTTCTCTTTATCAGGAGCGTTCTCATAGCCCTCTTCCTTGTAAATACGGTTCTCAATGAAGATTTTCTCTAGCGATGTAAAGAAGTATTGCTCCTCTAACTCACCCTTTAGAATCTCCAATTCCCATTTGAGCAGGGACTTGGTATGTTCTACCGACATACGTAAGAGTTCGCTCACGCTGGTGAAGACTGGTTTCTTGTCTTGCACCACGCAGCAGTTAGGCGAGATATTAATCTCGCAATCTGTAAATGCGTATAGTGCGTCGATTGTTTTGTCAGAAGAACTACCTGGTGCTAATTGCACTTCGATACGTGCTTCCTCTGCCGTAAAATCATCTACCTTGCGGATCTTGATCTTACCCTTTTGTACGGCGCGAGTGATGGTCTCGATGATTTTAGAGGTGGTTGTTCCATAAGGAATCTCCGTGATGATAAGTGTTTTGTTGTCATCGGACTTTTGGATTTTAGCACGAATACGGATAGCACCACCGCGCTCGCCATCATTGTATTTGCTGACATCTATCTCGCCGCCCGTAGGGAAATCTGGATAGAGTTGAAACTCTTCGCCACGCAAATGTGCCAGTGCGGCATCGCAAATCTCGCAGAAGTTGTGCGGTAGGATTTTAGAGTTAAGACCTACAGCAATACCTTCTACACCTTGTGCCAATAGGAGTGGGAACTTAACGGGTAGGTTGATAGGCTCTTTCTTGCGACCATCATAGGACATCATCCAGTGGGTAGTTTTAGGATTGAAGACGGTCTCTAGTGCAAATTTACTCAATCGTGCCTCGATGTAACGAGGTGCTGCGGCACCATCACCTGTGAGAACGTTACCCCAGTTACCTTGGCAGTCAATGAGCAAGTTCTTCTGACCTAACTGCACGAGTGCGTCTCCAATACTAGCATCACCATGAGGGTGATACTGCATGGTTTGTCCTACAAGATTGGCTACTTTGTTGAGTTTACCGTCATCCACCATTTTCATCGCGTGGAGAATACGACGTTGTACAGGCTTCAGACCATCCTCGATAGCGGGGACGGCACGCTCCAATATGACATACGAGGCATAGTCCAAGAACCAGTCTTGGTACATGCCCGTCAAATGTTGTTTTACAGAGTCGTTATGTTCGGCCATATTTTTTGACGGCGGACACTAGATTTGGCTATCATTAAAAGTAAATGAAGCCAACTAGTGTTTTATTGGATGAATTTGTTGCAGATGATGTAGGTAAACAATCCTGATACCTCTAATGCTAATCCTACTGCAAGTAGTGCGTTAGAAGGTGCACCGAAGTTGTAAATAGCGAAGCATACAACTCCTAGCAACACCAAAGCAATTCCCAAATTTTTAAGTAATGTACTCATACTTCTATTATTGATTTATTTCGTTCTAAATTAATTCGCTGCAAAGGTAGCACTTTTTTTTGAAATACGCAAGTAAAACTTTATTTTTTAATACGCCATATGCCTCCGGGCATGGATTTGACGATGTCTTGTAGTTCCATCATGACTAGTTCGGAAACCACAATATTGTATCCAATTTCTGTTTCCATGACTAGTTGATTGACGTGCAAACCGTCTTCTGTTTCGCGCAATAGGTTGTATAGTTGTTGTTGCTGTGCAGTAAGGTCGCTAATGAGTTGAATCATCGTAGTTTGTTGTGGTGCTTTAGCATTACACTCCCATTGCATATAATGGATGAGGTCTTCTGCGTTTTCAATCATTTGAGCTTTGTTACGCTTGATGAGATCGTTGCATCCTGCGCTGCATTCGTCATCTACGCGTCCTGGTAGAGCAAAAAGCTCTCTTCCGTAGTCTACAGCCATGTCGGCTGTGATTAACGAACCTCCTTTTTGTTTGGATTCCACTACTACCACTGCGTCCGACAATCCAGCCACTATTCGATTGCGTGCTACAAAATTGAATTTCTCGGGTTCTGTTCCACAGGTATATTCAGTAGCTATTCCACCTTTGTCCAATGATTGAATAGCTATATTTCGGTGTGCGGCAGGGTATATTCGATCCAAACCGTGTGCTGGTACTATGATTGTAGGGATGCCAGCTTCAATAGCTGCTTTGTGTGCCACCACATCAATGCCGTATGCAAGTCCACTGACAATAGTCAGATCGGGCACTTGATGGGCTAAATCCAAGACGAGTCGTCTGCACCAATCTTTGCCTCGTTCAGATGGCTTACGGGTGCCGACTATGCTCAACATATGTTTGGCGTTTAGGTTAACGTTGCCTTTGGTGTACAACATGAGTGGCGCATCCACACAATTGGCCAAACGATAGGGGTAGTTCTCATCCTTGTAAAAGTAAGTGCCGATATTGTGTTTTTCGATGAATTCGAGTTCTTTGCGTGCATGCTCCAAGGCTTTTCTACTGACCATTTCTCCACAATGTGCCACCACTTCCGTTGCACTTTCGTAGTGATCCAATAAGTTGCGCACCTGCCTAGGGCGAGTCCTGTTGCCCCATGTTAATGCAATTCTATTTAACCATTCTTCGCGCATGTCTATTGTCGTATAATCGCTTGATTATCATTGTCAATACGGCACCAACAGCCACTCCTATACAGTCAGCCATCCAGTCCAACCATTCACCGCTGCGAGGGGCAAACCACTGCTCTTGCATGATCTCGATAATACCCCCATATAGCATGGGAATAACTACGGCAATCAACCATAATGGCCAACCACTCATCTTTAGGCGTATGCTATCCCAACAACATACCCCTCCTAGTAGGGCGTACATCAGAGCGTGTACCCATTTGTCAGCTCCTATGACGGTAGGTAGATTGATTCCCGGATCACGTACTAGACTTACATAGAGTATCCCTATGTAAACTACGATACTTTTCCAATATCCCCGAATCAATCGCATAAATAGTGCTTATAGTTTTCCTCCAAAGCACAAGTCACCTGCGTCACCTAAACCAGGAACGATGTATTTATGTTCGTTGAGAACAGGGTCAATCACAGCGCACCAAAGTGTAACGTTCTCTGGCATATTTTCCGTGAGGTATTGGATAGCTTGTGGTGTACCAAAGATACATGCTACATGTACTTGTTTGGGTGTTCCGTGGTTTAAAAGCGCCTTGAATGCTACTTCCATGGACAATCCGGTAGCCAACATTGGATCCACCAATATTAATGTCTTCTCCTCGATAGATGGAGCTGCCATATATTCTGATACAATTTCAATTGTATCGTTGCCTCGTCTACCAATAGTTTCTTTGCGATAAGCACTAATAAAGGCATTCTCGGCATGGTCAAACATATTCAAAAATCCTTGATGCATAGGCAGACCTGCACGCAATACAGTACCCAACACCACTTTGTCTTGTGGCACTTCCATATGTGCTACAGCTAAAGGACTTTGCACGGGTTCCACGCTATAAGTCAAGTGTTTGCTTATTTCGTAAGCCATAATCTCACCTATACGTTCAATGTTGCGACGGAAGCGCATGCTATCTTTTTGAATGTCCACAGAACGCATCTCCTTGAGGTACTGATTGAGCAATGAAACTTGCTCGGATAAATTGATCACTTTCATATGATATTAGTTTATAAATTTATGCAAAAGTACAATTTTTTTTTGATACGCGCAAATATTCATTCTTTTTTACTTGTAGATATGCATTTTTTGTTGTACCTTTGCAGCAAAATTGAGTTTGTATGGAAAGTTCAAACACGCATTTAGTTTATCAGCAACCTGCCATTGAGTTTGTAACAGTGGCGGTACAATTATGCATATATTTGGAAAAGGTATCAGAATACGAGAAAGAGGACTTTTTAGACAAGATGTTGAGTATCTTGCCTTTATTGTATCTCAAAGCTCGCTTGGTGCCTAAATCCGATTTAGAGTTGGATGGTTATACCGAGCAGTTTGTCACCGAGCAAGAGTACGATGATGTTCGTCAAACGATAGCTGCCAAATTGGGTTCTGACGATACTTACCTAGAAGTTTATATGGAAGAAATGCGTTATTCCGATGAGCCAATCACAGCGTTCATTTCGGAGAATATCGCAGATATTTATCAAGAGATGAAGGATCTTGCTTGCAACTATCAAACTCAAAACGAAAGCGTCATGAATGATGCGTTGGTGGCTTGTTTAGATGCTTTTGAGCAACATTGGGGTCAAAAATTACTCAATGTTCTTCGTCCTTTGCACGCTATATCATTGAGTGACGATGACTAATCTAAAGCCAAATACTTATCCTGCTCATATTGATAAGGCGGCCATCCAGGAGTTGCCTCTCACCTTTTTTGAGGGTAAGGTGATAGTGGTGGAGCGCCCCGAGCAAGTAGCTGAAGCGGCGGCTTACCTCAATCAGTTTACCATCTTGGGTGTGGATACAGAGGCTAGACCATCTTTCAAGAGGGGTGTGCATTATCCCACTGCCTTGGTGCAAATAGCTACGGAGGAGCGCTGCTATCTTTTCCGCCTTACTCATGTTGGTTTACCCGTTGAAATCGCGCAAATTTTAGCTAATCCTGCCATCTGTAAGGTAGGTTTGGCCTTTAAGGATGACATCAATGGTTTGCGCCGTCGTCGTGATTTCAAACCAGCCAATTGTATCGACTTGCAATCGATAGTATGTAAGTATGGCATTATGGATATGGGTTTGCAGAAGATATTTGCTATTCTTTTTGGTAAGAAGATTAGTAAGGCACAACAGCTAACCAACTGGGAGAACTCTCATCTCACTCCAGAGCAAGCTCGCTATGCTTCTACGGATGCTTGGGCTACTTTATTGATCTATCTAACGCTTAAGCAGACCAAACCACTTTCTAAAAAAGAAGTTGAAGCGCTCAAGTTGGCAGAAAAGCAAGCGCAGTTCCAGCGTCAGCAAGAGGCTTTAGCACGTAAGGCACAGGCTGCTACCCAATGTATAGAATAATCACAATCCTTTTCTGTATTTTAGTATCTTTTCTGCCTATTTTAGCAGAGAATTCTTCGTTGCGTGTTGTATCATACAATGTGGAGAACCTCTTCGATACCAAGCACGATACGCTCAAGAATGACTCCAGTTTTCTCCCCGATGGTATGCATCATTGGACGTATCATCGCTATCAAACCAAGATCGATCGCATAGCCCAGGTATTGGTCAATATAGGAGGGTGGGAGAGTATTCCTTTAGTGGGACTTTGCGAAGTGGAAAATGTTCGTTGTCTTCGCAACTTGTGCTATGTTCTCCGCCGGTTTCATTATAAATATGTGCACTATGATAGTCCAGACGAACGAGGCATCGATGTAGCACTTTTGTTCGATTCCACCCAGATTACCATACTCCATAGCCAGGCTATTCCGCTCAAGTTAGACAATGATCCTACACGCGATATACTATATGTGTCGGCCTTGTATCAGCACCGCGATACCATCCATACCTTGGTATGTCATTTACCTTCTCAGCTAGGTGGAGCTGCTCATACCGATCACAAACGCCAACACGCCAAGCAAATCCTTCAAACCACCATCGATAGTATTCTCCAGCGCCAACCTCATGCCAAGATCGTGGTCATGGGCGATATGAACACCCTGCCCCAGAACGATCTACACGGCATGACCAATCTTATGCTGCCTATCCAAAAAACTGGTTATGGTACACACAAATACCAAGGTATATGGACTTGTCTAGACCAGTTTTATGTTTCGCCTTCTATTGCGTCTAGGTCTGTTGCTAGTATCTTTTCTCCCCAATGGTTATTAGAGGAAGATACGAAATATTTGGATTATAAACCGCGTCGTACATATATTGGATATAGGTATAATGATGGGTATTCTGACCACTTGCCCATAATCTTACATATTCAATTGGATAATAAAGAATGAGACTACCGTCTGGTAGCCTCATTTCTTATGTATGTATTCCAAGTAGGATTAGAGAATAATCTTAGCTTGGTTTTTACCTTGTATAATGATGAATACGCCATGTTGATTGGTTGGCAATTCATTACCTACAAAGCGACCCATAATATCGTACACTTCGATGGTTCCATTGAGTTGGATATCCTCCACAGCAGATGAGTTCTTCTTCCAGAAGGCATACAAGGTACCTTCCCATCCTGCTGGAATCTCGGTGATCTTTTGTCCACGAGTAGTTTTTACACTACGCCAGCAGTCAAAGTCATATCCTTTCTTAGTAGGGATAGGCAATACATAGCGCTCAGTTACGTAGGTAGGAAGATCTACATCCACTGTACCACCATCAAGTTCCCAATAGATAGATACCTTAGGCTCGTATACCTCGTTGCCCTCGTAGTATGCAGCAGCATGCTCTACACCAAAGCGGTCGTAGCTGTAGATAGCAACAGTCAGTTTGCTGAGGTCACCCCAGCCGTCCATACGGCAGCTCTTGCCGTATACTACAGCTTTGAGATATTGTGGAGCAGGAGTATTAGAGGTATTGGTATTACCACTATTGCCTCCGTTATCGCCACCTGTATTGCCACCATTGTCGCCAGAACCCGTATCTTCGCCTAAGTATGCAGGTCCCCATGCAGATGGTTGACCAGCTGTAGAGAAGTCGGCTGTGTATGGCCAACCTGCATATTGTGTTTGGAGGAAGAAGGCTGCCACAGCGTAACGCCATGATGCTTGTGTCAAGTCGTCGGTCAATTCTGGTACACTACCACTACCAATAGCAGTGCCCTTTTGAGCGTTTTGTACCTTCACGATATAGTCCTTCAACCATTTCCAATCTGCTTTGCCAAAGACGGTAGTCAAGTGAGCAGAACCCAATGTACCACAAATCTTTTGACATGGAGTAGTACCGGTTACTGCATTGATCTCGCTCAAGGTACCCAAACCACTCAAACCAGCTGCGGTCTTAAAGCTTGCCCACAACTCCTCTTGAGTAGGAACAGTAGCTGCTGCGGCATTGTTCTTTGCTGCCATACCTTTGCTACCACGTGGGTATACATAGATGGTAAAACGCTCTGCAGTAGGGTGATTCCAACTGAGTACGGTATCCTTAACGGTTACGTTAGTAGGAGCAGCCAATTTGGTTTTAGATTTCCAATCCATAGCTGGTGGCAGCGCTTTGTACTGGAAGTGTGACTCGCGAATAGCGTTGCGCAAGATGATCGCGTCAGATGTACTAAAGAACACAGAACCGGTATAACCAGATGACAAGTTAGCGCGGTTAGCATCAATCTGTGCTTGAATCTCTTTTACGCCATCGTCGTATCCTGGCATCTCAGATGGATCTACTGCATAGCAAGCACCTTGTGATGCAAAGAAGTGTACCTTCTGACCATTAGGTAATTTGTTTGAGAAATTCTCGCACACTTTCTTAGCCCACCAGTTACAGAGTACATCGTAGTCTGTTTTCGCAATTTTGGTTGACCAATAGATCTGTGGGTTGAGGTAGTCTACCCAACCTTGTTTAGCCCATTCTACAGGGTTGCAATAGAGATAGTCATATGATTCCATTGCGCTGATACCTGCTGGCAAACTGATGCCGTAGTATACGCCTGCAGGAGCTCTGTTGCTCCAGCTACCTGGGGTACCCATACCAAAGCGTACCCATGGTTTGGTTTTTTGCAAATCACGATAGAGTCTATGGATTACTGAGTCCACATTAGCGCGGCGCCAGTCATCAACATAGCTATTGTCTTTATCGGCATCAGTTACCTTGTAGAGGTGCTTAGAACGAGAGTCAGCATCCTCTGAGTTGGTACCACCGTAAGCGTAGAAATAGTCATCCATCAAGATACCATCGATATCGTAGTTGTTGACAATCTCCATCATTACTTTGTGCACATAATCGCGAGCCTCAGGATAACCAGGGTCTATGATCTGACCCGAGAAGGATGAGTTATTGTACTTGATGATC
>JAEIGA010008254.1_pt1 | contig 15773 bp, 18 predicted proteins | sample 9270691 | NCBI WGS metagenome assembly JAEIGA01 (sample SAMN17057246, study PRJNA624740) | gut metagenome | biome: biome; isolation source: fecal sample | host: Bos grunniens | place: China: Xizang | collected 2019
AGACCGAAGCGGTCGTACTCGTGGGCGCGCCAATCCTCGTCGGCGGTATCGCACTTGTTCGCGGCGATCATGCAGGGAACGCCCGACTCTCTCACGCGCTTGATGACCTCGGCGTCAAGGGGCGTAATGCCCTCGCGCGCATCGACGACGATAATGCATACCGCCGAGTCTTCGACGGCGAGCGCAGCCTGGGAACGCGTCTCCTCGTCGAGGGGATCGCGCGTAACGCGCTTGTCGAACGCGATTCCGCCCGTATCGACGAGCATGACGCGACGGTTTAAAATATCGACTTCACGGGTAACGCGGTCGCGCGTAACGCCGGGCTGGTCGAAAACGATGGCGACGCGCTTTTTCGCAATGCGGTTAAAAAGCGCGCTCTTTCCCGTATTGGGACGGCCTACTAAACTTACTACATTCATAACTTCTCCTGAATCAGCGCAGCCGCCTCAGACGCGAGCGACTCTATCTTAGCCCAGTCCCCTGCCTCGACCGCTGCCTTGGGCGCGATCCACGTTCCGCCGCAGCAGATGATTTCGGGAACGGCGAGATAATCGGCCACGTTCGAAAGATTGACGCCGCCGGTAGGCATAAACTTTACGCCCGTAAAGCGAAACGCGCCCAAAAGATCCTTTATGTACTTTACGCCGCCAGCCGACTCTGCGGGAAAGAACTTTACCATCCTGCAGCCGAGAGAAAGAGCTTGGCTCAATTCGCTCGCGGTCGCGACACCGGGACAGAACGGCATACCGATTTCTTTTGCGGCATTTACGATCAGAGGATCGAACCCGGGCGCAACGCAGGCTTCGGCGCCAGCCTCGCGGGCGGAATTAAGCTGATCGATCGTAAGAACCGTGCCGGCTATGAGAGTGGCGCCCTCAACCTCGGCCTTAATCTTTTTAATCGCATCCGCGGCGCAAGCGGTGCGGAAAGTGACCTCAAGAACGGGGAGTCCGCCCTTGACCAGCGCACGCGCCAAGCCGACTGCCTTTGAAATATCTTCAATCACGATGACGGGGATGATCCCCGCCGAACCGAGAGTTTTAATCATATCCATTTCAACACCTCCTGTTTTTACAAATCAGTCTCGACCGATATCGCTCTCGCCGCCCCTGCCGCCGTACGGAGGAGGAGACGCCTTTGCCCTATAATCATCGAATCCCCACGCCGATTCCATACGCGCCATGAGATATTCGCGGTAACCTTCCTTCCAGATCATCCATGCGATGAGAATGGTAACGAAACCCCAGTTCTGAAGACTCAAAACCCGCCAAACACCCGTCAATCCAAGAACAACGGCAAAACCGCGCCCGACGATCATAGCGTAATACGTAGCTTTAACCCGTCCGGTAAAGGGCGTAAGAGCGCTTCGGAAAATACGGCCTCCGTCCATCGGAAAGCCCGGCAGAAGATTGAAGATGCCGAGCATCATATTCATGATTGAAAAATAAAACAGCGTACTTACTAAAACCATATCATCTGGCGAAACCATCAAGGCCCCTCCCAAATTCACACTTACCCTAAAAGAACTTAGAGCATCACTGACAATATAGCCGAACGCATCAAAAAAATTACCTTCTACCGCCACTAAGGAAATACCCAAGGCTCCTATAGAAGCTAAAATAAAACTGACACCAGGCCCCGCAAACGCCGTTAAAAACTCCTGCCACGCCTTTCGGGGCAATGCGACGAGAGAGGCGCAGCCGCCTAAAAGCGAAAGCGTTATATCGCGCGTCGGATACCCGAACGCCCGTGCCGTCAGAGCATGGCCTAATTCATGAGCGGCTATCGAAAAGAGAAGCATCGCCGCGCATACAATACCTTCATGAAGCCCCCCTCCGCTGAAAACAAAAAAGAGAAGGAGGAATATGAGCGAAAAATCGAGATAAAGCGGTATCCCGAACAATTCACACAATCTGTATCTTAATTTAAAATTCATCATTATATTATTATACCATTTTTATGTAAAAGCGTGGAGCCGAGACCCGATTGAATTTACGGGAAATCTGATTGACGCAAAGGAGACTTCTCCCGTCTTCAGGCGCGGAGAATGCCGAGTTCGTATGCGCGGCCTACTGCGGACGTGGCGTTGGGGCATCCTAATTTGTTCATGATGCCTTTAAGATGCGTTTTTACAGACTCCGATCCTATACCCAACAACGATGCAATCCGGTCTCGCTGATGACCTTGCGAAACAAGACGTAAAACATCCATCTCCCGAACCGTCAGCAACGACGGAGCCGACTGGAAAAGCTCGGATGCGAACGACTCTTCGCCGGAAGCGACTGATTTTATTACGGATGACAGTCTATCTTGATCGACATCCTTTGGCAGATACCCTTTCGCGCCGTCAGCTTTCGCCCGGGACTCCTCTTCTTTGAGCGGCATCCCGGCAAGAAACACGACTTTGATGTCGGGGACGAGTTTTTTAAGATGCTCAAGCATTGTAAACCCGTCCATCTTAGGCATTCTGATATCGCTCAGCACGACATCCGCCTTGGCACGGGGGATTACGTCAAGAGCGTCTTCACCGTTAGACACAAGTGCGACGACGTTAAACGACCCTTCGCTCGCGAGCATCGCTTCAAGGCCCTCTCGGACCATGGGATGATCGTCAACTATAGCGACGTTCAGCATCTCACTCCGTCAAATTGCGTACTGAACCGTTGCGAATCTCATAATCCTTACCGGTGCAGAGAAGTTTCGTCAATTCCTCGAGATCCTTTTCGGACATTCCGTTGCGGGGATATTTGATCGCTTCCACATGACAGTCGGCAAATACAACATGAGCGACAACATCATTGCCGACTTTGTGGTTGAAACCGATTATTTCGGCGCCGTCATTTTCATGATACTGCAAAGTGCAGTCGTTCTCAAACCCTGCCGATTCGGAGAAATCCGGCTTTACGTCGATAAAATCCTCCCACTGCAATTCTGCGAAGAGCAACGTGGAATGCGCATAGACGCTGCTGGCTTTTTTACCGGGATAATAATCTCTGTAAAGGGATTTGGATCCCTCGGATGTATCATATCCGAAATAGCCGTTCATGACATAGCTCCAGACAGGACGCCTGTTGGCGGGCATCTTTTTCAGATGCATCGGACACAGGTAAGTTTCGTGGTTTCGCACAAATTTATACACGGCGCCGTTCGTGATGCAATATTCACGCACCTCGGGATCCTGCTCGTAAGCCGACGTGAACCATCCGGCGCTTGAAGCGTGGGATGTTGGCCTGGAGCGATACTTGCCATCGGAATTCCAGCTGACCCATCCCGGAATTTCATCATAAACCTTATTGCTGCCGCCGCCTCTCTGAAGCGCAATCGACATTGTTTCGCACGAACCGGCCAACGGAAAGTAAACGTCGTCTCCGATTTCAACGCTCGCGGAAACAACCGCCGTAGCGAGGTTTCTAAGATTGGTTTTGCATTTTACCGCATGAGCGGAGTCGGTGTTTCCGCCGATATAAAAAACCAAAGTCGCCATCAACAAACCGAGGATTCCGACAACCACGAGAATCTCAATCAACGTAAAGGCTTTTTTCATGTCACTCCTTTTATGTAGAAATAGTCGTTAAATGTTTCAATCAAACTGTCTGTAGAAAAGAACGCGTGTTTTATGGGGCGTATTGTTGTTCTTGGTCCTGGTGGGATCACGCCAGACGAGAGCCATCGCCCTTCCGCCGAGCTGGGGCGGAGTATGCCCCGCCGCTCCGCTGCCCATCATCATCGGCTCGGCGCGGACAAACACGAGGAAGAGCTGCTGCTTGACGGCAAAGCACTCCTTCCAGAAACCGTAAAGATACTTTTTGTCAGCCCCCCATAATTTCACATCGGAATTCAATTCAATACCGCAAAGTCGCGTTCCATCACTGCTGTCTTCCTTCCAATCCATGCTATTACGCCAGACTTCTTCCCAGTTTGTTCCCAAAGAGTTATTTTTCATCGCGCCCATGAACTTTCCTGCAACCTTCTCAAGATCTTCCCAGTCCAACTTAGCTGTTTCGGAGTACGCGTTAAAAGCGTATTTCTTATTGAAATCTTCCATATTCATCGAACTGAAATCAACGCCTGAATCCGTTACATTCGTCGAGGTGCATCTCCAGTCAAGCGGCGTATTGGCAAAAACAGACATCATGACATTCGTTGAATCGGAATACGGATTCACCTTAAAACCAGTACCCTCGTTTACAAAAGGCAATTTAGAAAAAGCCTTCCAATCACGTTCAAACGGATCGTAGGTTCTCCATGCGATCTGATTGTTTTTAGTATCTGAAAATAAAGAAGGTATCGTAAGTCGGGTATCATCGCGCTGAGAATCGAGAAGGCATGACGCCGCATTGCCGTCGTCGGGATTTTTAAGACGCGGCAGCATTGCTAATTCGTAAATGCTCTGAAGATACCCGGCATCGCTCGTCGCCATAAAAATGTCGCGGTCGCGACCTTCTTTGCCGAGCACGTTGCCCTCAATCCACGCAAGCCAGCTTTGTGCCGTAACTTCACCTCCGGAGGAGAACCAATCCTCTGGCGAATGATTATAGCGAGGATCCGCCACCCAAGCAGCCTTAGGATTTAAGGTAACGACATTTGGAGCTTGACCCTCGGAAGCGAGTTTTTCGAACCCAGAGACGGAGAAGTCGAGACTAACACCCGTATCGAACTTAAGGAGCGGATAAGCCGAATCGCCAGGGACGACCTGCTGTGCGGGCAGGATGACAGCGGTCGAATTCTGAAGAGCATCGTCCTGCATGCACGCGGGAACCATATCAACAACCTTGTCATCACCGTTTTTAACTCTGAGCCATAGCGCACAATTGTAATATACCGTTCTGCCCTGGGACTGAACGATCATATTTTTAAGCGATTCGGAATTTTTGAAATCAGGATCGACCGTTCCGTCTTTCTTAAGCGCAGGGAATGCTGTAGAGGCCGTTTTAATATCTTCAATCTTATTCTCGGCGACAATCTTCTCAAGAGACGGCGTCCAGCCGATTACGGTGCCGTTCTGATCTTTCTGAGGCGTCTGAATCCACTCGTATTCAACGGTAAGAAGAGGGTTGTTATTGTACGAATCGGCAATTTTGGGAGTCTCTCCGGCCATCATGAAATCATGCTGCTGAACTGCCTCTGACTGCTGTTTAATGTCTTTGGGCGAAATTTCGACATTACTCGTAAGCTTTATGCTCGTAATACCTGTTTCAATATCGTGCCCCGTTTCTTTTACGTCTTTTTCAAGATGCAACATATCTTCCTGATTATTGCCGCCCACACCAGTTCTAAGCGGCATCTCTTGAGACGAAAAGAAAAGTTTGAGCTGCCCGTCGACCTTGAACGATCCGTCCATGTCATCTTTACGTGCAAACGGGAAAACCGTAAGCGCCTTCACCGCAGAACCCATAAGACCAGGTCCAAGTTTACTGTTGTCGATTTTATATCGGACTATTTTCCGAACCCTGCGCTCCGCATCGTTCTTAGTTATCACACCGGCATACTCAGGAGATGTCTCAGCCGTATTTGGTTCAAACTCTTTTTTTACAGCAATGGTGATATTTTGGAGATCGGGCTGCACCGCACAGATCATCGGCACCCTCTCAACGGTCGGAATGGCCAGCGACAGAGGTATACGATCGGCGTCGAGATAATCGTAAAGAGAAATCATTCCGATCTGACCGAGAAACTCAGACCACTTATTCTTGGCCTCACCCTGAATCACACCCTGATCCAATATGAGCTTCGACAAAGTGTTAGGCGTCGTTTCGGACATCGACAAAGTCTCAAGTTTGAACGGCTGGTTCGCACCGTCTGCGATATCATAGACTTTCTCGCCGTCACCGCCGACCATCTGATTACCGCCGGCACCCGAAACGGTCCGCTCGTTCGTCTTAGGGAAAAGGCCGTCCGTCACGAACGTCATGCGAGAGACCATGTCGTCCGCCGCCTCGTTGCCGTTTTTCCCGAGATCATAAAAACCGTCCCTGGATCCCGTCGATTTGATATATTCGACAAACGGACTTTTCATCTTGCCTATGGATCCTTTTTGACCCAAGGCAAGATTGAAATCGGCCACCGAAATCAGAGGATACTTGGATTGAAAGGATATCTCTTTAGTCTTCGAATCGACATCCCTGAACTGCTCCATGAACGTATCCCACTGACTCGCGCCGGAACCGCTTCCGGTATGCTTCGCGCCGTCTTCAAAAATATACGAGAGCGAAACTCTCTGATTGGAGGCGGATGAACGACGCTCGTTGGCAAACATTCTGTTTACATCAAAATAATCTGATACGTCAAGCACGCAGAAAGCATAACGGCCGACGTCAAAGTCAAAGGCCTTCCACTCGGCAGTCGGAGATAACCTGGAATAATACCGCGCCTCGTTCACAAGCGTCGGCGGAATGTACGCAAGGGCCTCGAGACAGAGGGGTGAAACCGTTTTATCCCACCTTACGCTGGGTTCACCCGGCTCCTGCCAGTTGTTTACGCCCACAAGAACACGGTTTCGCCATTCGTTATGCAGCTTACCGTCAGTCGACAAGTTCCCCACACCCGGATGAGGGTTGTTGTTTACGGCACGATCAAGCGAATCTATCGCCTCGGCCATTGCCGCTTTGACAAGCTGACGGCTGGAGGCGCTGCGCCTTAAATAACTCGACGGAAGTCTCGAATAACGCATGTACGCCGAAAACGCAACGGCGGAAATGATGAGAAACCCCAGCATTCCTATAACGATAAGAAGCGCACTGCCCTTTTTGGTTTTAAACTGTCTCATTTTCGCTCCTCCGGCGAAAGTCTGTAGAAGTTGGGAAGATGAAAGCCCGTCTGCATGGAACTGGCCGAGGTTTCGAGGCGAATGTTGGCGCCGCCCTCGCGAATTGAAATCTTGTACGGCGTATTCCAGGGATCCATCATCTTTCCGCCGCTTGAAAGCTGCGCCATTAAAAGCGCAGGTATTTTACCGGACTCGCCCGAGCCGCCCGTTCCGAGCAGAAACCCTACCGTGCCCTTATCGGCATCCTGATCTCTCATAGTAGGCAACTCATGGCTCTGATCGTAGTTCTCGTATGCCAGAATAGCCTGAGAGATCGACTTTACCTCGGCATTGGCGCGCGCAACCTTCGCTCGCTGCTGGGCTGATGCCACAGATGTCGTCAATGCCGCCATAATCATGCCGAGAACGCACAGCACGACCAGCATCTCCATCAGTGTAAAACCGCGTTTAATTGATTTCATCGGGATAACTCCAGATATCGTCATAATCATTGAAGCGCTTGTTGGGTCCGGCGCTCTTGACATTGATCGTGTAGGTCTTGAACGAGCGTCCGGAAGAACCGGATCCGACAGATATAACCTTAAAATCGCTCAACTTGGCGTCATCGCGCAATCCGCCGCCCTTCGCCGTCAGAAAATCCGCATTGGGGCCGACGCTTTCTTCGGTTGAGACATCCCAGGCGCGAGTTCTGATGTTGCCCTCGTCGTCCCAGATTCCGACAATGCGCTGCACCTTGTCGTTCCAGATATAAGCGTTGTCGGATTCGTCTCTTACGGCCGCAATGTTGTTGCGGACCTGATCAAGGTCGGCAACGCCCGCGACTCCCGTTCTCCATGAGATTGAAGACTGGTTGAAAAGCATTGTAAGCACAGTGACAAGCATCCCTAAAAGAAGAGAGGCCACCAATAGTTCAAGTATGGTAAAACCGCGTCTCATAAATGCGTCACTCCTCGTTGTCTATGACACCTTGAAACCGCACTTCCGTATAATAAAGCGGCATTGCAAGCAGTTCTGCGGGATTCTTGGTCGCTCTGAAACCGATCTTGACGACAGAACTGTCTTCCTCGTGAAGAATTACGAGTCCAGCCTTCAAGCCGCCGGATGCGGTCGACGGCCATTCCGACTTGGGCTTGTCGGCCGAGCCTTCGTACCCCAACGACCCCAACACTCCCGAATACGCCGCCTTGGCGAGAGAATCAGGATTGTTTACGGCAATACCCCTGTTGTTGAAGTACTCTCGCCACCCCTCGTCGGATGGTCTGCTTTGAATATTGCGGAATGTGCTCCACTTCAAATTCGTCGCCGAGAGCGCCATTACCAGCGGACTGATCACAGCGTCGGCGTAGGCGGCCGACGCAACGTCTTCACGGCTTTGACGGTTCTCGCGGTAACCGAGGGAATACAAACCTAAAATGGAAAGCACGCCGCCAGCCATAATAAGTATGGCCATGTTGACTTCCATCAATGTAAATGCTTTTTTCATAGTTTAATCAAGACTCTTTGTTGGACTGTCGGTGGTTCCCACTTTCTGCGCGGAAAGAGCCCCGCTCTTATCAGGCCGCAAACTGGAAACTATGATCGTCGACGCGCCGTCGGCGCCGGACATACCGCCGTCGCCGGAATTAGAACTGACGGAAAAACGCATCACGCTGCCGCCGGCAATGGGATTTCTCACATCACGCGAATAGGAACTGCCGAAGATATAACCGTGAGGCAAAGTCAATTCAGCGAATTCGAAGCCGTACGCGTCACCGACCGCCCATGTCACTCCGCCGCGATCTTTAAGCTCGTAAGCGAAGCATTCAAATTCCTTGTTGCCGCCCGAGAGCAAAGGCTCGGTGGTGTTGTCACGCCTGGTAATTTCGTAAACGACGGACTTCATGGCCTCATTCCCCTCGTCGCCGTTCATCTGATAAAAATTGATTCCTCCGCCGTCCGCAGAAGAGGAAGAGGAATTTTCAAGCCCCTCTTCATCTTCGTCAAGAATCTTGGTGCTGTACTTCAAATCTCCGAATTCATCGCAGAGATAATTACCCGTAACTCTCGTCAGACGTCCCGCGCGGCGAACAGCCACGGCTCTACCGACAACTATTTCAAATTCTTCGGAAGTCCGTCCCTTGAGCGTTTCGTTCCAGAAATAGATGGCGACGGGTTGACGATCTATCTGAGCGCGCTGGTATGCCGAACGGATGAACTGGTTGGCGTTCTGAACAGTTCCGCGTTCCTCCATGCCGCGCTTCATCTGACGATAACCCGACACCGTAATCCCGCCCAATATCGCCATAATCGCGATAACGACAAGCAGTTCAAGCAAAGTAAAGGCGCGATTCATTGTCTCGTTACCTCCATAGAGTCAGTAGGCACGGAATATATTATCTTAAACCGCCTGAAATAACCGTTGGACGTTTCAGGATAGCCGAAATACATCTGATCTACACTCATTTTCTGAGGATGGCGCTCCGTTCCTCTCACGGCATCCATAAAATCCATGCCGTAACCCCTGTCGTGTTTTTCGCCCGGGCTTTCGGAGACGTAAAGAGCCGAAATATCCATCATGGGGTTGCTGTTATCGACGGCCTCGCGGACAACGGCTTTGACCATATCGCGAACTTCGGCGGACTCTAAAACATATTTATTGTAATCTGTTGAATCGTCAAACCCCTCTTCATTGCCGCGCGAAAGGACATCTCCGCTGTTTATTCTGTCTCCGACCGACCCGGGCCAACGGTCCTTCTGGGCGCGATATGTCTCGATGCCCTGAAGGACAATGGCGCACAACGCTTTAGCCTTCTGCTCGCGGGACTTCTTAAACTGGCCTGAAACAGTCTGGACCGTGATCCCGAGAAGCACGCCGATGATCGCAAGGACCACCATCAATTCTATCAGTGTAAATGCTTTTTTCATTATTATCTATCCACTTGATCGCGCGTCCAGCTGTAGACGTCGTCGGATTTGAGCCCTTCGGTATAAGGCTCTATCTTGCCGTCTGCGCCTGAACACCAAACGGCGACATTGGCGCGGATGCGCAGAGACTCTCCGCCGACAATCGCCTCGGTGATACCGTCGCCGTCCGCATCGAGAGCATAACGAAGACGGTGATCGCGCACGGTGCCGCCCGACGGGATTCGAGTCGAAAGCGACGCGGAGGAACCGGCCTCTTTAATCACATTCTCCGCCCAGGGCGTAACCACTCCAAAGCGCCCGAGACCTGTCATCTTACCGTCTTTTACGCGATACTCCAACTTTCCGGCTATCGGACAGGCTGTAATCTCGTCAAGACCGTTCTCGGAATTCATCTCGCTGTACATGCGGGGAGTCCATTCGACAAGACCGAGCACCGTCTCGACATCCTTGACGAAATTATGGCATTTCGACTTGTTGGCCTTCTCGGGAGCAGAGGAAAAACCGTAAACCAAAGCACCCATAAGAATACCGAGAATGCCGAGAACCACTAAAATTTCCACCAAAGAAAAACCTTTTTTCATACTCGCTCCTTTTAATTGCTGAGATGGATAATATCGTCGCTTACCCATTTGCCGACGCATTCGTTCGCCTTGGATTCAAGAGTTTTCCTGTCGATCCACGGCGGGAAAGTCCGACCGTTGGGACCTGCGCTCCACAACGTATAACGTTGATACGGGGCCGGGGAATAGTAATAAAAATCATTGTTCCACCCGTCGCGTATCGTGATGCCGTCAAGAACATACTGGTTGGAAGCGCTGCCTGTAGTCGAAAAAATCTCGATGTTCACGTTGTCGGCATCAAGAGTGGTGCCGCCGCCGTCCTTGATATCAACCCCGAAAAGAACGAAGTTGTCCGGGCGGTTGACGCGGCAGATGTTTTTAAGATTGGGAATCCATCTCGCGCAAACGGCCTGAGAAGGTATGTTCGCCACACTCGCATAGTTCATCGACCCCTCGTTGCCTACCGCGGTACGATCCTTAATGCCTTGCCAACCGCCGTAGGTTTCAAAAGATTTCCCCGTAAACGGATCGCACGGCATCACATTGTTCCCGGTCCATTGCGCGTATTCTTCGAAAAATTCGCTGGGGCCGTTCATCATGACAAGATATCTCGGCAGCAGATAGCTGAGCAGACCGAACTTGAAAAGCTGCAGATTGCGCCAGTCGATTTTATCTTTGAGCGAAGTGAAACGGCCGAGGTTGCTCGTTCCGTCATCAAACCCGGCCATGAACCTGGCCTTTCGGTCCTCATTCTCAAAATAGGCTTTAAAATCCTCGTCGTTGGATGACGCGCGGCGCTTTATCTCTTCGGAAACAGACTCCACCAGGTCTTCGTAACCGGGAGGAAACGGGAATCGGCAATCGATCGGCTGAGCTTTGCAGGCGGCAGCAACCTGATCCCATGCGCGCGACTCGTTCACCTCGCCGATCTTCGTCCAATTCCAGATATTCTCGTTTACATCATCGTTTTGGATGCCGTGTTCGTCCACCGCGGCGTAAATATCCCTCGAGCCGTGCGTCTTCACGGGGGGGTAGCTGCCGAAAGCGGCGTAATACCCCGAAAGACAGTTCTCAAGTTTCTGCAGACGCATAATGGTGACAGTCCTTTTATGGGATTCGGAGCCTACAGACGTTATTCTGAAGACAAGCCCCATCAGGATCGCCATCACGGCGATGACAATCATAAGCTCGATTAACGTAAACGCTTTTTTCATTGAGACGCCCTTACATGGATCCGGACCCGCCGGAAACAGAAGAAATGATCTTGATCATCGGCAGGAACATGGCGACGACGATGGTACCGACGATTACCGCCAGCACGATGATGAGAGCGGGCTCGATCGCCGCGGTCATGCCGGCGACGGCGTTATCGACTTCATCATCGTATGTGTCGGCGATGCGGGTAAGCATCTCGGCGAGAGCGCCCGTCTCTTCGCCAACCTCGACCATCGAAATCACCATCGGGGGGAACACCCAGCATTGGGAGAGCGGCTGCGTGACGCCCTCGCCTTCTTTTACCGCGTCATGAACGGACTGGATCGCTTTGGCGATGACGCGGTTGCCCGACGTCTCGCGGACGATGACGAGCGCCTGCAGAATCGGCACGCCCGACGAAAGAAGCGTTCCAAGCGTTCTCGTGAGACGGGAAACGGCCGTTCGCTGCACAAGCGTACCCGTAACAGGCATACGCAATTTCAACACATCGAAAATATATGCGCCCTTCTCGGTCTTGCCGAGCAGTTTAAGAAGAACGATCACGCCGATGAAAATCACGGCAACCGTCAGACCGTTGTGCTGGACATACTCGGACATGTCTATGACGAACTGCGTCACCGACGGAAGAGCCTCTCCACCGAGCATGTCATTGAACACCTGCTTGAATTTCGGAATGACCGTAACGAGCAGGAACGCTGTAATGCCGACGGCGGCGACGAGAACGACAATGGGATAAATCATCGCGCCCTTCACCTTGTTCTTGATTTTGTCCGCCTTCTCGGCAAACTCGGCCAAACGGGCCAGAACAACTTCAAGAACACCGCCAGCTTCGCCGGCCTTTACCATGTTGATATAGAGATTGTCGAAGATCTTGGGATAGGCCGTAAGCGATTCGGAAAAGGTTCCGCCGGCGGAAATCGTCTCAGATATGCCCTCAAGAGCCTCACGCAGCTGAGCGTCCTTCATCTGGCGCTTCAACACGTCGATACTGCGCATCAAAGGAAGCCCGGCATTGACGAGCGTTGCGAGCTGACGGGTGAACTGGGTCAGGATCTTGGTCTTGATCCTGCCCTGAAGAAACTTGGGCAACCTGATGTTGATCTCCATATTAAGCCCCGTCTTCTTCTTGCCGCCGGACGGCGAAGGGGGCCCTTTCCTGTTTGTCTTCTTCTGAGCAACAGAGGAGGAAGAAGAAGAGCGGACCTCGCCCATAGCTGTGGGCAAAAGCCCCATCGCGCGCACCGCCGCGATAGCCGCGGTGCGGTCAGCCGCTTCAACCTGTCCGCGGGTTTCATTACCTTCAGCATCTTTTGCTATATACTGGAATGTCGCCATATCTCACACACGCCCTAACACACCTGTCATCCACGACAGACGGTGGCACGCCCTTTCTTGAATTTATGCAGATTATACCACACTAACGCCTATTTCAGCAACAATAAGGTCGCTCGAATTCCGCACCCGGTCACAGCGGAGGGATTTTCATATTAGGTATGTGAACCTCTTCTTTGACGTCGATGCGCGAGGATCCGAATATGTACTCGGCCGCCATCGGAGAGACGGTAACCGTATCGTGCTTTGACGAAGATGAATACGACTCGTCGCCGCCCATTGACGTGAGAGCCGCACGGCCCGCCTTTGCGCGGACGTCGCGGGACATATTCAGCGACGAAACTATATAGTGGAGAAACGCGAACAGGGCGGCAAGAATCAACGCAAGGCAAAAGAGCCCGAGCGCGAGCTCGACAAGCGCCTGCGCACGACGGAACATTGAACGCCTCTCAATGTCCATGACTCGTTCCTCCGTGCCCTCCGGGACCGCCGCCCATAGGCCTGCGGCAAGTGTGGGAATTGAACTTAAGCCAGGTTGAACCTTCACGCCTGAAAGACTCTCGCTCCCACGTAACCAACTGGGCGCAGTAAAAGCATGCGCTGCCGTAACGGGGCCCCTTCTCCATATAAACGGGAAGATGATCGCGGATGTGCGCCACCCAATCGAAATCAGCCGTTCCGAGATTCTGTCCGCCCACAGCGTCAAGAGGCACGAGCCTTGTATCGGTAAACGCCGGTATTACAAAAGCGTTAAGAGCCGTGACTTCAGCCGTGCGGCCTTCAAAATCCTCAACGGCTCCGAAAGGCTTCGCGGCGGCGGACCAATGAAACTTCGCCGTTGAATCGACCGCTACGGCTGAAACCTCGCCGATACACCTGCAGACGGACGCGCAACCGCGGACATTATACTCATCCTTGATGCCGCCCACGACGGGAAACTCATAGCCGTAATCATCATCCGCGAGGGAAAGACCGTTGAACCACCTTCTCCATGAACCGGTATCGAAAAAGAACCACGTCTCTTCCATATCGGAAATGAGACGGGACTTTTCGATCTCCTCCCCGGTCACGGTCTCATCGGAATAGCGCTCGACAAGTTCAATAATCTCCTCGTTCGAAAAAACCGACCTTAATGAAATCCTGCGTGAAATCACGTGAAGCGAAAACACCTCGCTGTTGTCGAGAGCGTTTTCACGGTTGACGGGCAGAGGGGCCCAATCGTTATAACTTCCGTAATCCTCAAGAAGATTCCTGTTGTTGAAGAAAAACCAGCACCAGTCCTTGCCGGATATGGCCTGATAGAACTGACGGTTGAGAAGCAGATGTCCGAAGAGCGAATCGTAAAACTCAAGATTGTCAGGCCCTGTCGCAAGACCTTCGGAAATTACGCTCGAGATTGCCGTGGCGTAATCAACCCATGCTCCCGGAAACGGCTCAGGATACGGAGCTCCCGGACCTTGACCTCCGGCGGCATAAACCGTACGGATGTCATTTACGTGTCTTTGCAGAATCGCAGCAAACTCAGGGCGTACCGACATCCCGTTTTTCTTGGCGGCCCTGTTCGCGAGCCGAAGCGCCTCTACAGGCTCAAGAAGCGCCAAATGTCTCTGCTCAAGCACAATTCTCCGACATTCGTTGGTCTCGTCATGTATGGCCGCAACAAGATGTTGAATATTCAATCGCCCTATCTCGTTCAGAATATGACCTTGCTTATGGGCGGCGGCAATCGCGGCGGCGTCTCCGCCATGCTGAATATGAGTCTTTTCGCGAACGGAAGTGAAAATATCGACATTGAGCAGCACCAAACTCGTCAAAACGACGAGAATAAAAACCAACAACAGAACAATCTGGCCGCTACGCGCACGCATCAGAACCCCGCATCATACATGTAAAACGGGAAATGAGATTCCACCTGGGCGTTTCCCTCCACCGTAAAATCCCGTGTCGACATTTCAACTCGGGCCTCGGCAACCGGAGCCGTACCCATTCCGGATTGAACATCAACGTCCGTAGTATGCCAATATTCGTATTCAAGAATGGCGTTGGCACGGGGAGGGTTTTCGCTCGCAAGATATATCGGCACGCGTGAAACTTCGTCAATTCCCCGATCTGTAGGCCAAAGACGCTTGCCCGCGACAGGGATAATCGCCGCGCGAGCCGACTTTCTGCACATGAAATCATTAAACCCGACGGCCTTGGCGCGTGCGGCGCGCGCGGCACCGTAATCAAGAAGCGTGCGCGCGGCAAGTTTGCGGGAAAGCGTAAACGCCGTCGTGAATATCAACATAATCACGAGTACGGCGATCAGCGTCTCGACCATAGCCTGGGCGCGCTTCATGAGCCCCCCTGTTATCTGACGGACTTATCAGTCGTTACCGGCATCTTCAATCTGCTCGGCGGCATCTTCAGCCTTATCTCTGATTTTATCCTTCAGAAGCGTAAACGTACCGATAAGGGCGATGGCGATGAGGCTGATAATAAGGATGTATTCAACCATCGTCTGACCTTTTTTCATCTTCTTCATTGATATCTCCTTTCGGATTTTTAACTTTAAGGATACTCTGAACTTACATGTCGCTCGGTTCTCACTACAGCCGACTTCGTAGCCTTGAGAAGATACGCGAACGCACTGACGGCAAGAATGAGAGCAGAGAACGTGAGTACGTACTCAAGCGCCGTCTGACCTCTCCTTGCTTTCATTTTCATGCCGCTATTCTATCACAAACGGACTGAAAACACAATATCCGCCGATCAGATTTGACTGTTTCCACGGAAATAAGATATACTTACCGTGTAAGATACATTTATTTGAAAGTTAAAACATCATGACATCTTCAAGAAGAGATTTTCTTTTAGGCTTCGGCGCGGCGGCGGCGTTCACCGGGTGCGGCGCTATCAATTCGGCTATGGCTCTGCAGACTCAAAGGCGCGACGCTCTTATCGCGGCGGCAAGAGCGAAAAAGATGAACATCCTCTTTATCATGACCGACGATCAT
>JAEIGA010008255.1_pt1 | contig 15771 bp, 15 predicted proteins | sample 9270691 | NCBI WGS metagenome assembly JAEIGA01 (sample SAMN17057246, study PRJNA624740) | gut metagenome | biome: biome; isolation source: fecal sample | host: Bos grunniens | place: China: Xizang | collected 2019
TCGATGGTTGGTTCTCCTACAACGCCTTTGCTGGCGAGTTTGTGCGTAACGAGCGTGCTAAGCAGATATTTTACGACCACGTGAAGTTTATCGTGGGTCGCACAAACCGCTATACAGGCATCAAGTATATCGACGACCCAGCCATCTTTTCTTGGCAGATTTCCAACGAGCCACGCGCATTTAGCAGCAAGGAGCAGAGCAACAAGGAGGCCTTTGCAGAGTGGCTTGCAACATCGGCAAAGCTTATCCGCTCGCTCGACCCTAACCATATGATTTCCACAGGTTCTGAGGGCTACTACGGCTGCGAGTGGGATATGGAGCTATGCGAGCAGATACACGCCATTGACGAGATTTCGTATATCAACTGCCACGTCTGGCCATACAATTGGAAGTGGTTGCGTGGCGATAAGATGCGCGAGGACTTGGAGCAGTCGTGCGCCTACACCGAGGAGTATATAAATATGCACTTGGAGCTTGGTCGCAAGATTATGAAGCCTGTTGTTGTGGAGGAGTTTGGTATGCCCCGCGACAATATGGACTTCCATAAGGGTAGCCCTGTTATCTGCCGCAACCTATACTACACCTTTGTTTTCGACCTAATCGTCAAGGCTAAGGCACAGAAGGATGTCTTCGCAGGTTGCAACTTCTGGAGTTGGGGAGGCTACGCCCAGACCAATGTCGAGGACCACGAATATTGGGCTAAGGGCGACGACTACACCGGCGACCCAGCACAAGAGCAGCAGGGTCTAAACTCAATCTTCGTGGAGGATGTATCAACACTGCGCATCATCCGCGAGACAAATATCCAACTCGGAAACCTTAAATAAAAGGCAAAGCCTTCTAAACTGAAAAGTGTGGTGTGCTTCGCATAGTTTATAAGGTGAAAACTGACAACTAAAAGGTGAAAGGTAAGGTGCGCTTCGCGCGAGTTTTATAAATATGCGTCGCAGACACCACACTTTTTAGTTTTCACCTTTCAGTTTTCACTTTTCACTTTTCAGTTTTCAGTTTTCAGTTTTCAGTTTAAGTGATGGGGGGGGGCTTCTGCTGTATAACTCGTGCCGCCTCCACAAAAAAAGGGGCTGACTAAAAAGTAATTTAGCCAGCCCCAAATTTAAGAGAGTGAATAAAAAGATGTAGTTTTAGGCTTGCGAAGCCCGAAAAAGCGGAGTTTACTGTGCGTAAATGAGCATTTTGAGGGCAAGCGTAACGACAAAATACACTTTTTATTCACTCTCTGATAGCTCTATGGGAATTCGCTTACAGCTTTGGATGCCTCTCAAAGAGAAATGCTAACACACTCTTGGTAAGCTCAACGAGCAGACTCTTTTGGTAGATTTTGTGGTACTTCCACGCAAACGACAGCCTATTGCGAATCTGCAAAAAACGGCTTTTCCAAGCAGAATACCCCTTGTTGAACAGCCCATCGCTATTGCTAATCGTATCACGAAGAATAAGCTCAGCGTATGGCGATGTCGTATGGATAGCCGGATTCGTAACCTGCAATCCAAAGTGCTCCACAGAGATAGCAGTCATTGCATCAGCAAACCTCACAAGGTGCATCCTATCCGCCCAACGGTAGAACTCCTCCCAATTGATATTATCCTGCTCAGCCTTCAACAACAGCGCCCAATCAAGGATATGGCGCAGCTTGATACCCTCAACGAGGAAGTGCGTCATCGCGTGCATAGTGATAAAGAGCGCATTGAAATCAGCCGAAGGCTTAATAAGATGGCTACCCTCAATCTGTGTTGCTCCCTTGGAAATGATGCTTTCCAAGTGTCGCTCAAACTCTTTAAGGGTACGACTACCACGTATGCCAATACAAAATTGGTGATTCTCGACCATAAGCTTACGGTAGGAGATATGCGAATGCTTATAGTAATCTCGCAACACCTTAGCTCCGATTGACTCAGCTACGCAATTGCCTCGTTCATAGTCCGCGCCGAGAAAACAATCAAGGTCACCACACTCTCGATGCTCAGGCTTGGGGTAGTATCCCGCAATGGCAAACCCCTTTAATACATAGGTCGTTATGCCATTTTATAAAACTGCTCAGCCAAATCCTTAGCAACACTCCTTTGGTAGTTATAGCGTTGCTCAATATTGGCCATTGAGGCAATCCACTGCATCTTCAACGACTTGGGTGGCTGCTGCTCTGAGGGCAGTGTCGCCACTGCATCAAAAACCAAAGCCAAGACACCATGCTGTGCTGCTATGGTATATATCTTGCGCCAATCTGGAACACCGTCAATGGTAGCTACTGAGCCATTTATAGAGGCCTTTATCAGCGAAATAATCTCATTCTTCATCTATCATTTACGCCTATGCGCTATGGTGTTTATGAGTTAATAGATTTGTATTATCGTAAGTTCTTAATATAGAAATAACTGTCAATCTTGTTGTATATGATTTTACATATATGTTTAGGTGCAAATCCAAAACAGAATACCAATATTGACTTTAACTTCGAGTAATTTAAAATCTTATGATATACATTGAGGTTGTTCTTTATCAGTCTTATTTTGTTGCGAGACAGACTTGTTGACAGGACTCTATATTTCCAAAGAGGTATATTTATGGAGTATGCTACTTGAACTTTCTCAATTATTTTTATCCATAAGGCCCAGTCTTCGCTAACTTTCATATTGGGCATATACATTTTACCAATATGTTTTGTATCGTATACAACACCAGGAGTACCTATATTGCACCCAAGTTTAATATCGTGATATGTAATCTTTTTAGGCTTGTGAGATACACCTGTGATATTGAGGTCTTTGTCAGCGTATTCAAAAGCAGTAAAGCAGAACTTACAATTAGACTTCTGCATAAAAGTTATCTGCCTCTCAAGTTTTTCTGGATACCACCAATCATCACTATCAAGAAATGCAATATATCGACCTCGCGCATTTTCTATTGAATGGTTACGAGCAAATGCAGCCCCATGGTTTTGAGGAAGAATAAACAATCTGATTCGCTTATCTTGTTGAATATATCTCTTGATTATTTCTACAGTAGAATCAGTAGAACAATCATCCGTAATAACTAACTCCCAATCTACAAATGTTTGTGCAAGCACACATTCAATTGTTTGCGCGATATAATTTTCAACATTATATGTTGGTACAATGATAGATACTAGCGGAGTATTCATGGACAGTTTAGGTGTACGATTGTTGTGTATGAATAAGCACTATGGCAATAGTGTTGTAGATGTTAGTATTTGCCAAAGTCAACATCTATTAGATGTAACCCTTTTCGCTGTTCCACTGGAGGCAATTTCATATAATCACCAAACATATGTGTTAGATATTCGTGGTAATGTTGTGGTACAGGGAACAGTGTATCTTCAAATTTTACATAAAGAGGTGTGCCATACAATTCCTTTCGAACGATTGAGTTGTGATATCTTGTTCTGCCAAAAAAGAATCCGTAGTAGTCAGTCTCTATGTTATTATATTTAGTAGTTTGCTTCAACACCCATTTTCTAATGGGAGTCCATTTTAGAGGAAACGATAGCGCCATCAGTAGCCTTTTTTTGAAAGAGGCACTATTATATGTTCTTACAGAAAGTTGGTATGATAGATATAATTTACCACATAAATATTGCCATCTAGCAACTATGCTATTATTGGATACATTGTCCATTTTGAAGATGTCAACATAAATGCCGTTAGTGTCGTCGTCGTTAAAACCCTCAAATTCATTCAAATGAGTTCCTCTTAGTTTGACTTTACTAAATGGTAGAGGCCAATCAACACATCCTTCTTGGAAGAGATATTTCTCTTGATCTAACTTCTGCCTACAAATGTTGATGAAGCGCTCGTAGTTTTTGGCATCCATAATTATATCAAGGTCGTCGTCCCAAGGAATAAAACCCTGATGACGAATTGCTCCAATAGCAGAACCTCCAACTAAATAGTATGTGATTCCATTCTCTCGACAAAGACGATCGATGTCTTTTGCAATAGAGAGAATAACTAATTGTAAGTGTCTATTGATATCGTTCATCTTATATTAATTTAATGTTTAAAACATCTAGCCTTTATTCGATTATAATAACGTCCAAATATTTTTTTTGCGAGACAAATGACATACCATTTTAATAGTTGTTTTGTCCTATATGCTGGCATTGAGATAATTTTACGCACGTCATCTAACATTGTATTATGGTGGACTACGAATCGACCGACAACATCCATATCATTATAATGAGTTATTTGAGATGTTGGTTTAGATGTATATAATGTTGTAATTCCTGATGATAATGCTGATTTTATAACATTAGCAGAACTATATCCAGAAGGCACTGAGGCAATTGTGATAGGCTTTTGAACAATTTCTTCTAAAATGTTTTTTGATAATTGCCATTCGGTTAGAAGTTCTTGCATAGATAGTACAGACATGTTCTTCGGATGAGTATGTGAGTGGGACGATATCACATGCCCTCTATTATGAAGTTCTTTAATTTGGTCTCTGGTCAAGAATTTGTCTGTACCTATTAACTGTGTACTAATACAGAATATGCCCTTGAATCCATACTTTTCTAGAATAGGAGCGATAACAATGAGAAAAGATTCTCCGCCATCATCAAATGAAAAATTAATAGAATCAAGAGATAGGTTATGAAGTTTACAATAGTTATGCGCGTACTGAACGTGTTTTTCAAATTCCTGAGCACTTACCTTATACGGGAATGACGTTTGGAATTGAAACCCACTCTCGCTCACGGATGAATTATACACGTCGTGGTACATTAATACTATTTTTTTCATTTTTTTAAACCAAATTTTTCAAAAAAACGAACGATATAAATTCGATATTTTTTAAGAATAATATCTTTTATTATTTGTTTGATACGATGCTTATGGACATATTGCCAAGGAGCAGAATCTTCTGTGTCGTAATATTTGAAAATAGTAGCCTGCTGTTTATCGATTTTATATTTCTTAATAGATACTCTTCTGTGGAAAACATTTTCAATATCAAACTCTTCGTCAATGAAATATTGAGGTGTTGATCGAACCTTTGTAGAGATGTGATGATGGTCTTTATTAGCACAACTATATATATAGGCCAATGGTATATTTGCTCCAGCTTGATAGAAATAATGAGATGTTCCATCATTGCGAAGATTTACCTCAAAGAAATATGCTTCTTCTCCGATTAAACCATACTCAAAACTAAATGGCCCATAATAATCGATTGTCGATAAAAAGCTGTTAATACCATTTATGTTAGCAGACGCACATATTTTGTTGGTGATGTATCCGTGAGAAGCCGATCCGCTATCTGCATATCGATCTCTTATCATTGATCCGGCTAAGATTGTATCGCCACTCATTAATCGTGTTCCATATACAAGTAGGTCGAATTCCTTTTCTATATATTGTTGTAAAATGAATTCTGAGTTGTGTCGAACATATCTAAGGGTTCTTCTAAGTTCAGAAGCATTTCTACATATTTTAACTTTAAACTCGTTGTACTGACCAGGTTGCTCGTGACTCGGTTTAATGATGCAAGGATATTTTATATTGGATATATCTGAATCCCATTTAATTAGTATGGAATCAGGGCATAAGAAATGGTGCTCTTTTGCCAGTTTGGTCATTTCGACTTTATCGATGTATTTTTTAATAAGCCCTGTTTCACTAGTTCCAGGCAATATGAAATATTGCGATAAAGTTGCTCTATGTTGATCAATATAAGTTATTATGCTATCTGATGATGTGATAATTATGGGCTTGTATAATTCTTTGCTAAACTGTGTAGTTAAATATTCAGCGCCATCGTCAATGCTGTCCGTTTGATGGATATTTTTACAATATTTACTCTTTGATGCATATGATAATTTCCCTTTAATTAAGAATAAAAGATCAATCTCAGGTCTGCTTAATTGTCGAAGTAGCCCTAGGGTATTAAAATCATCTGCACCCCAAATAATCACTTTGTGTTTAATCTTTTCGATCATAGCTTAGCAGAAATAATTGCTTTAATTATGCATCGCAATTCAGCGACTATTCTTGATATATAAAAGTATAAACTATAGCCACCATTCATAAATATTCGGGTATACTCTATAATGCATTTGTAGTTATTGAGGATACGTTCCTTTTTCGAGCGACGCTTCATTACGGCGCTATTATTTCTGTAACGTCTATAATATATGGCTGTTTGTGATGTAAAAGATAATTGATAAATATTGTCGCTAATTAAGAACATATATAAGCTATCCTCTCCATTTTTAAAACGAATATCAAATCGACGATTTCCTATAATATCTCTATGCAATAGCTTCATACAAGGTCCAGAGAAATACTTCCTAGCTTTAGAGTTAATAGTGTTAAAGGTGCGCTTGTGAAATTTGTTATACACGTTAGTAAGTCCGTACTCAAGTTGTATTTCAGGCCTTCCATCATTAAACGCGTACGGATAGCATAGACTAACTATGCTTGGGGAAGCTTGCAGATATAGCTCTTCTAAGTATTGTGGGGATATATAATCATCGTCGTCAATAAATGCAACATACTCTCCTTTTGCTATATCTAACGCAATGTTGCGAGCATTAGACACTCCTCCAATATCGGTTTGTATAAAGTTTATATTGTATCCATTAAAGTGTTGAATTATAAAGTCCTTAATTTTAGAGTAATAAGGTTCATTACATCCATTAAGAACTAATATTAATTCAAAATCTTCTCTCGCAAAGGTCTGATTTTTGATAGAATTTAAGCACTCCCAAATATATTCTTGAGGCTTATAAGTTGGAACTATTACAGAAACCTTCATAGACAATTTAACCCCGATAAGCTAATTCATATTGTTGAGCAGTTTGTTTAATGTCGTATGGCTTAAAAGATTCTACACAATTGTTGCGAATCACATTTTGCTTTTCAGCCGACATCTCCATATACTCTTCGAGCACTTTATAGTATTGGTCTTCGGACGAGTCTTTAGACAGCAAACCATTGTACCCGTGAGAAATTACATTTACGATTCCACCAACGGGAGAACAAATAGGTATGCATCCAACCGATAAGGATTCCAGCAAAGTTACTGGAAGACCCTCCCAAATTGATGGAAGACACATAGCATCCGCGCGACTAAAGAGCGTAGGAATATCTCCTCGTTCTCCTAAATATACAATCCTATCACAGAAATATGGTTGTATTTGTTGCATAATCGTATAGTCATAGTTGCCACCAGCAATTAATAGTACTGCATCGTACCCATTTTTTATTAATCTTGAAAATGATTTACAAAGTACTAGCTGATTTTTAGCGACATTTATTCGTCCTGCATGTACAAAAATCTTTGTTGATGGTGTAATCTTATATTGCGTTAATGGGTTTTCTGTCGTAGTTATAATGGGCCTAGGAATTCCATTGCAAATGAGAGTACTATTGGTTTTATATAGTTTTGCGAAAGATTCTTTTGATGCAGGAGATATTGTTATTGGGTGGATATATCTCTTTTTGAAACACCGCTTTTTTAACCATAAAATACGCCTATCCCAGGGGCTATTTTCCATTATAGCATCGCTATGGATTGTGTAAAAGAACTTCACCTTACGGTGCATTAAAAGCACGGATAGAACATAGTAGTAGAAGAATCCGTGGATATGGACGATATCATAGCCTCCTCTATTGATAAGTCTAAAAATACAGAATATTTCAGACAATGAAAATCCTGGTTTTACCTTACCTAAAGAAATTCGCTTAACCGCTGGGTCTACTTTTTTCTCAAAAATATCGGATTTTTTAGGCTTGAATATTGTCGCCAGTGTAACATCATTATTAGTAGATAGCTCATTAACTAACCCACATATTATTGATTCTATCCCTCCTCCTGACATAGAGGTGTGAAGATGTAATATTCTCATTTTTGAGTTCTATATTTTATTATCTGGGCAGGATTGCCTCCAACAATAGCATAACTTGGTACATCGCGCGTAACCACGCTACCTGCACCAATTATTGCACCTTGTCCAATTTGAACTCCGGGTAATATGATACAGTGTCCACCAATCCATACATCATCACCAATATATACTGCTTGTTCTGGAGTGAATCCTTGAGTATTCATAGGTCTTGAAAGATCTCCATATGCGTGATTTTGTGTATATATTGTACAATATGGCCCCATCATAACATTATTACCAATTGTGACAGGCCCATACAGCGTTGAATATCTGCCAATGCCAGAATTATCACCAATCTTACATCGGCTAGAAAATGTTGTCTGCTTTTGGATATTGCAATTATGCCCACATTGAGACATATAGAATTTTGCAAAAAACAATCTCGCCTGTTTTTGTCCGATGTTGATTATAGAATGATTGTCAGGAAGAATATTTAGAAGTTTTAATCCGATATATGATAAGACAACTTTAACCCTCATGTCTTTTATGTTTTAATGTACACGTGTTATAGTATGTTTCACTATGTCCTGCTACCAACATAAACATACCCATTAACCAAAGATGTGGATAAAATACATAGAAGAAACCATCAAATATGTATATTATACCAAATACAAGAAAAACAAGATATTGTTTATCGTAACTGGTTTTATATCGATGCCATTGTCGTTTTATAAACAATAATACTAGCCAAACGTATAGCCATAGACCAATCACACCTTCATTAGCATATAATTCGGTATATGTGTTATGTGAAAATAATCTATTTGGAGAATAAAATATGTAATTTCCAGGACCGACTCCTATTGGAAAATGTCTATTGCCGACATCAATAGCATCCTTTAATAATACCATACGACCATCATCTCTGATATCCATCTCGTTGCGAGTCTTAAGATAGCTATCATTGTATAACTCAGAGACATATGGTGTTGCTATGATAGCACTTATTCCAATCAATATGATGCATGTGGCTTTGGTAAAGAATCGTGCTCCTTTAATATATCTTAAGTATAATAAGATGGAAATTAAGGGAATTTGAATTATTAACACCTGTCTTGAAGCTGTTAATAATGCGACTACCAAAGTCATAGGAATCATCAATATGAATCCGATGCCGAATAATTTTTTAAATATCCATTTATTCGCAAAGTTTCGTAATTCATATATGGCGAATGTTGCATAGAACAAGAAATAGGCAAGCGTATTGGCGTTTAATGTGTCATCTGTTAATCGGTCGGTTTCAGATACCATTTCTAACAAGATATTGTTTTTAGCATATATACAGGCTCCTATAAAAAGAATTATATACGTTACATACAAGTATGGGATCCTTCTAATATTCTGAGATACTGCTGTATATATGTACGCTATAGCAAATGTTCCCACCAATTGCTTAAGCTCATTTCCTGCTGCAATTTTATGCTCTGCCCATAAGTAGGAGAAACAAATCCAAATGATAAGAGCTGTTAATATGTTTTGATATTTATTTTTGGTAATAAAACCATAATTACCAATAGATAGGCAAAGAGCAAATGGGATAACGATGTATAGTGCGATTTTATTCGCAGAGATTAGATATAGATTTGTTAGAGCTGCAAACCAGATGCATAAAATGATAGTGAGTCCGAATATGCTTCTTCCATTCGTATCATAATTATAATTTCTGTAATTCCCCATTTATTTAGGATTTAATAGAATTATCAAGGTCTATATTTCGTTTGACAATTTTAGCAGGATTCCCTGCGGCAATACAATTAGCAGGGACATCTTTAGTAACTACTGCACACGCAGCTACAATAGAGTTGTCTCCAATAGTTACACCTTTGCAGATACGAGCATTTGCTCCAATCCAACAATTCTCTCCAATGATTATTGGAGAACTGACAGAATGCTTCCATAGTTTAGAATCATGTCCAGGAGGATTTACCCTCATAAGCCTTCTTTGTTCGGGGCTGATAGGGTGGTTATTGTTATCACAGATTGTAACATTTGGGGCAATGGCTGTATACGCTCCGATTTCTATGTGATTAACAGAAAATATATCGGTATTTTCTCCAATTTGTGAGTGGGGGTTAAGGATGACTTTTCCTTGCGTTTGAACGATTATTCTACCCCTGTGCCAGCACGAGTCTCCAATAAGCACTTGCTCTTTTTGGGCTCCATCCATTAGAATAACATTTGCGCGATTACCAAAGATGTGGTTACAACCTTCAATTATAGCGTTGTTCTGTACTCTTCTCTTTGCTCGACAATGCAATATGTAATTATATATCTTCCTTAGCATAATCGCTGTTTTAATTTTATAATAACAGATTTTACAGTATTTTTCTCGCTACAATTCATCGTTAAGTAGAACAATACTGCTATTATCAGTAGATTAACAAATGTGATAAATATAAATCTCCAAGCAGATGATGGCATCATATAGCGTAGATAGGAAACTGTCAACAGAGGGATTATTGTTATTGTTAAGCAAGGTAATAACACATCTCTAATGTATCTTTGTACATTGAATCTAAATGTAGAGTGTAATACCCACAAACATACAATTTGGTTGATTGCCATAATTAGGATTGTGATAATAAATACGCTTGTTGCCCCGTATCCGAGCTTGAGAAATACCCAAGATATAGGTAAAATACTGCATATTACGACACTTGTAGCTATTTGATATTTTTTCATCTTACCAGTGGCGTGTATTACTTGAGTGACAGGCGCATTTAAAATGCCAACCATTATGGATATTATTGTCAAAATAGTGAATGTGCTTGTGTGTTGAGGAATGTCAGATTTGAGCCAAATATGGAGTATAAAATCAATTTCAGTAATGATAGGAATTGCAATCAATGCCATTAATGCGAATGAAATCTTTGACATACTTAACATAAGTTGTTCCGTTCGTCCGTAGTCACCTGCGGCGTATGATTGCGTCAATTGAGGTTTAAAAGCAACCACTAAATTGGTTGAGAATGTTTGAATCGCGGATGATACTTGAGTAGCGATACCATTTGCAGCATTAACTACTGTACCAAAAAAGGCATTTATTAGGACATTAACCCCCTGCCCTTTGAGAATGTATGCAAACGATCCGAAAAGATTCCATCCTGAGAAGTTTATCATAGATTTAAACAAGACTCGATCAAAACTCTTATCAAATCGAATATGCTTTAATTTCTTGTGACAATAGACCCAATACAATAAAAAGTTGAGCACGGTTATTAGCATAATCAAGAACCCGTAGATAATCAAACTATCTCCAGTAAAATAGGGCAGAATAAGGACAATTGCCAACTTCATCAGCGCGTCGACAACGCTAACTATTGCGTAGTAATTCATCCTTTCATATGCTAATATTGCAGCACTATATGGTATTTGGATGATGACAAATACCAGTGATATAACAGAAAATTGAAATATCCAGTTTGCTGCGACTATTCTGTCGGGAGATATAACCATTTTGGTATTGAGGTACCATACACCAATAGTTTCAGTTAGTGCTAAAATGATTATTGCAAGTAAAATTTGAATGCATAGTGCAGTGTTGTATACTCGTGTGATTGCGCTTTCTCCATCTTTGCCAAGTTCGAAATTATAAAATCTTTGTATGCCATTGGCCATAGATGTGTTGAGGAAACTAAACATCGCAACAAAACCGCATACCACATTATACACTCCATAATCTGAAACGCCTAACACGTCCAGAACCACTCGTGTGGCATACAGATTAACTATCATTACAATAGCCAATCTGAAATAGAGAAAGATTGTATTTTTAGCGATTCGTTTATTGCTGTCTACTACTGACATCTCCTTGTATTAATCCCTTCTAAAAATATCTCTTGTGTAGACCTTTGGGGCTACGTCGTCGAGGGTGGTGTTGTAACGGTTGGCAATGATGGCGTGGCTCTCGTTCTTGAAACGAGCGAGGTCGTTCACGACCTCTGAGCCGAAGAACATTGTGCCATCGTCGAGCGTTGGCTCATAGATGATGACCTTTGCTCCTTTGGCCTTGATGCGCTTCATCACACCCTGGACTGCGCTATGGCGGAAGTTGCCCGAGTCGCACTTCATTGTAAGGCGATAGATACCTATAACACACTCACGCTCAGTGTTTTTATCGTAGCTACTATTTGAGCTATATGAGTAGTAGCCAGCCTTGGTTAGCACCTGATCGGCGATAAAGTCCTTGCGTGTGCGGTTGCTCTCGACGATGGCGGTCATCATATTCTGTGGCACATCCTGATAGTTGGCAAGCAACTGCTTTGTATCCTTAGGCAGGCAGTAACCTCCGTAGCCAAAGGATGGATTGTTATAGTGTGTGCCAATACGTGGGTCGAGACCTACACCCTCGATGATTGCTTGTGTGTCTAAGCCCTTCATCTCGGCGTATGTATCAAGCTCATTGAAATAGCTCACTCGGAGAGCTAAGTATGTATTAGCAAAGAGCTTAACTGCCTCAGCCTCTTTTAGTCCCATAAACAAAACGGGCACATCCTCCTTCAATGCTCCCTGCTGGAGAAGCTGTGCAAAGGTGCGGGCAGCATCGTCAAGGTGATTGCCTGCAACAGCCTTGATTGCGCTATTCTCCTCGTCGCACTCATCTATCATCTTAGGGTAGCCAACTATAATACGGCTTGGATAGAGGTTGTCATACAACGCCTTACTCTCGCGCAGGAACTCTGGAGAAAAGAGCAAGCGGAACTTATGTGTTGTATCGAGCCCCTGCTCCTTGAATCGCTGTGCATACTTCACATATAGCGAACGAGAGTAGCCCACAGGAATGGTGCTCTTGATAATCATCGTAGCGTTTGGGTTTACCTCCAATACTATGTCGATAACATCCTCGATATGGTGTGTATCGAAGAAGTTTTTCTGAGGATCGTAGTTTGTAGGCGCTGCAATCACCACAAACTCGGCATCACGATATGCCTCGCGGGCATCGAGTGTTGCACGTAGGTTTAGATTCTTCTCGTTCAGATATTTCTCGATATATTCGTCTTGAATCGGAGAGATGCGATTGTTAATCTTTTCAACCTTCTCAGCCACAACGTCAACTGCTACAACTTCGTTGTGCTGAGCAAGGAGGGTGGCGATGGATAGACCTACATAGCCTGTTCCCGCAACTGCAATTTTCATATTGTTAGAATTTCTTGCCGAAGATTATACCAAAGAATGTTTTCCACAATATCTCTATGTCGAACCTCCAGGAGCGGTGACCGAGGTAGTAGAGGTCGTACTCCAAGCGGCGGAGCATCTTCTCCATTGTATCGGTATAGCCATTGTAGAATGTTGCATACGAAGTGACTCCCGGGCGGATTTGGTAGAGATATTCATAGCGTTTATCGTGTTCCAAAATTTGGTCGATATAGAACTTGCGCTCAGGACGTGGGCCCACAAAGGCCATATCGCCGATAAAGACATTCCAGAGCTGAGGAAGCTCATCGAGGTGGTGAGCACGCAGGAATTTGCCAATTTTGGTTAGGCGAGGGTCGTTGTCACCGCCGCCATGGCTTAACTGAGGACCCATAGCCTCAGCATCAAGTCGCATAGTGCGGAACTTGTAGATGCAGAATGGTCGACCAAATCGACCGATTCGCTCCTGCTTGTAGATAGCAGGTCCTCCATCCTCGCGACGCACAAGAATTGTACATATCACAAAGAGCGGAGAGAAGACCAACAAGGCAATAAACGATGCAAACATATCGAACAATCGCTTCGAGTTGCGAGCAAAGGAGTTCATACCATCCTTGATAAACTCATCTTTTGGGACAAGATGACTAACATGCGTCTGCGTATCAAAGCCACCATTAGCCGCTAAATCCTCCTTCAACTTCACAACCCATCGGGTATAGTCGTTATGATCAAACTCCTCTGTCAGATCGATGATACAATGGTCATTATTTTCACCCTTAGAGACACCATATACTGCCTCTAATTTGACGAGAGCATCCTTGTTAACAACTGTGTATGGCATCTCTGCGGTTGTAGAAAAGCCTTGAAAGCTATTAATGTGCGTTTTTTTGGCTATCAGACGCAACGAATAGGCTGAGCTTCCAAAAGCCATCCACGAATGCATCTCGATGTTGAAGTGGAGATGAATTGTGGACCGATTGTTCTGTCTCTCTTTGTTGGTTATTAGTTCAATATTCATAATCATCTATTTTATTTTCCCTACAACACCTCAACAAACTCGTCATTTATTTCGACACTTACCGCGAGGAGCGATGGGAGTGTGATTATTAAATGCTTCGTTTTTGAACCTCTTACGGTTTGGAGAATGCCCTTATAACCATCTAACACGCCACCCGTTATACGTATCTTTCGTCCGCAAAGTAGCGGGGTTATCTCCTCCGCTGAGTAGAATTTTGGGTTGCTGCCGGCTTGCACTGCGCAGATAAATCGAGTCATATCCTCCATAGGGATAACTATCGGCTCACCCTGCTTGCCTCCCCTTTTGAAGCGATATTGCAGGGTTGGGGTCTTGGCTACTATGGGGTCTAAGTTTTGGCGACTCTCATTCACAAAAAGCAGGTCGCGCATCACAGGACTCTCAACCCGTCTACGCTTGCCATCCCTTATGACAAAGCGCGTTGTCATAGGCGTAAAGACCTCCATACCCGCCTCCATCAGCTGCTTATATGCTGGCAGAAGTGCGTTTGCGCGTTTTAAGTCACGCATCGCATACCAGTGCTTTTCTATGCCACCATCGAGTGCCTCCATAGTTTTAGATAACTACATACTCTCTATTCCTGCAAGAGTCTGCATATTGCGCATTTTCAAGCAGTTACAAGTACTGTTCTTAAAAGTTCGCAGCGATTTGCGCTGCCAGTTTCTCATCTGTGTCATCCTGTTTTGAGACCTCTTTGAGATGGGTGCGCGGCACTAAAATAACACACCGTCTCCCTTGCATTTTTAGTACTCTCTTCAGAGAGTCTAAAACGATACACGGCAAAGATAGTAAATTCCATTAAAACGACATAATGTTTTGATGTTTATTTTCTTGGGTGTAGGGCGGGTTGCGCAAAATAGCACATAATAGAGGTGTTAAATATCTGATTTTATTCTCATTATTTTGTTTGAAATGTGATGCAAATTGCTCTAAGATGCTGGCTAAAAAACGCTATATGTCGCAGTAGAAAAAAGGTCAAAAAATGGAAAGTATGGGGAATTATAAAATCTATTGAAATCGTAGTGTTTTAGAGGTGTTTATTGTGGCTAATTTCCGATTAAAATTCATTCTGCTTTAGAAGAGCTTTTGTGCGATTTTGCCAATTAGAAATTGGCATAGTAGTGGAGTGGTAATGGTACTTTATAGGGTAGTAGACTCTATATTTTTTGTACATGTTAGTCTAAAGTTGTGATGGGGATGATATATTTTTGAGGGTTGTGTGCCACTTTGTGGGGTCACCTATTTTTATTTACAGAAAAATATATTATTTTTGCGCGATTGTACATATATAGTAAAAGTAAAATCTAAAAATATAAAAAACTAATTACACTATGGGAAGAGCTTTTGAGTATCGCAAGGCGAGAAAGATGAAGCGCTGGGGTCACATGGCGCGAGTATTTACAAAGATTGGTAAGGAGATTGAGATGGCTGTTAAGGCTTCTGGTCCAGATCCATCATCAAACCTCCGTCTTCGTCTTTTGTTGCAGAATGCCAAGGCTGAGAATATGCCTAAGGAGAATGTGGAGCGTGCTATCAAGCGTGCCACCGACAAGGATTCTGCAGATTACAAGGAGATGATCTATGAGGGATATGGTCCTCACGGTATCGCTGTATTGGTTGAGACTGCAACCGACAATACAAACCGTACCGTAGCATCTGTACGTATGTACTTCAA
>JAEIGA010008256.1_pt1 | contig 15771 bp, 15 predicted proteins | sample 9270691 | NCBI WGS metagenome assembly JAEIGA01 (sample SAMN17057246, study PRJNA624740) | gut metagenome | biome: biome; isolation source: fecal sample | host: Bos grunniens | place: China: Xizang | collected 2019
ATTAAAACCTTGGCACAATTAATCGATAGCAAATACAGCCGTATTCAATTTACCCCCGATTTGCTACCAGCCGACGTGTTGGGTACCATGATTTACAGCCAAAAAACAGAAGAATTCATGGTGAAAAAAGGGCCTATCTTTGCCAACTTTATTTTGGCCGACGAAATTAACCGTGCTCCAGCCAAAGTACAAAGTGCTTTGCTAGAGGCCATGCAAGAACGTCAAGTTACCTTGGCAGATACTACTTACAAATTAGACGATCCTTTCTTGGTTTTGGCTACCCAAAACCCCATTGAACAAGAAGGTACCTATCCACTTCCCGAAGCGCAAGTAGACCGTTTCATGCTAAAAGTAGTGGTTTCTTATCCTCGTTTAGAAGAAGAAAGACTCATTATTCGTCAAAACATTGGTGCAAAACCAGAACCTATTAAGCCCATTATTAAACCCGAAGAAATTATTGAGGCACGCAATACCGTTCGCGAAATTTACTTGGACGAGAAAATTGAAAAATACATTTTGGATATTGTGTTTGCTACCCGCGATCCTCAAGCTTACGGCTTGAGCAACTTAAAAGGTATGATTGCATTTGGTGGTTCGCCTCGTGCTTCTATCAGCTTGGCAACCGCAGCACGTTCTTATGCCTTTATCAAACACCGTGGCTACGTGATTCCAGAAGACGTGCGTGCCGTTTGTCACGACGTTTTGCGTCACCGTATTGGCTTAACCTACGAGGCAGAAGCGAATAACATCACCACCGAGGATGTGATTAGCGAAATCCTAAACATCGTAGAGGTTCCTTAATAAGTTAGGAGTTAGGAATTAGGAGTTAGGAGTTTAAGATATGTTGAGAATCCTAAGTCCTTGTTCTTTCTTCTCAACTTTAAAATCAATATTATTTAGTAATAAATTTTAAAATTCATTTTATGAGTAAGGTGTTAACTCCTCACTCCTCACTCCTCATTCCTAACTGTTAGAAGTGGAAACAAACGAATTATTAAAAAAAGTACGTCAGATTGAGATTAAAACCCGTGGGTTGTCTCAAAACATCTTTGCAGGGCAGTACCACTCGGCCTTTAAGGGGCGTGGTATGTCGTTTGCCGAGGTGCGCGAGTACCAAATGGGCGACGATATCAGAAGCATCGATTGGAACGTTACCGCTCGTTTTAATCACCCATACGTAAAGGTGTTTGAAGAAGAGCGCGAACTTACCTTTATGTTGCTCATTGACGTATCGGGTAGTAGCGATTTTGGTACCGTTGGACAATCCAAACGTTCCGTTATAACCGAAATTGCTGCAACATTGGCTTTTTCGTCGTTGCAAAACAACGATAAAATTGGGGTTATCTTTTTCTCCGATAAAATAGAGAAATTTATCGCACCCCAAAAAGGCAAAAAACACGTGTTGTACATCATCCGTGAACTAATCGATTTTAAGCCAGAAAGCAACAAAACCGATGTTTCAGTAGCCTTGCAATACTTTGCCAACGTTATTAAGAAACGTTGTACAGCCTTTATGATATCGGATTTTATGTCGCCCGACTTTGAAAAAGCCCTAATGATTGCTGCTAAAAAGCACGACTTGGTGGCTATGCAAGTGTACGATGTGCGCGATGCCGATTTGCCCGATGTAGGTTGGGTAAAAATGAAAGATGCCGAAACAGGTCAAGCCATGTATGTGGATACATCGAGCGTAGAGGTACGTTTACGCTACAACAACCACTGGAAAAATCATCAACACGATTTGCAAAATCAAATGGCTAAAAATAGAGTCGATATGGTTTCTATTCGTACCGACGAAGATTATGTAAAAGCACTGATAACTTTATTTAGAATGAGAGGTTAGTATGAAATTTCGCTTATTTATCCTTTTCTTCGTAATGGTGCAAGCCGTTATGGCACAGTCCTTTACAGTAAGTAGTACAATCGATTCTACTTCTATCCGCATAGGTGAACAAACGCTTTATAAATTGTCGGTAACTCAACCTTCTGACATGGTGGTTGTTGTACCCAATTTAAAAGATTCCTTGGTAAAAGGTGTAGAAATTATAGAAAAACAAAAGGCAGATACCGTAAGTTTAGCGGATAAAAAGATTTGCGTTACCAATAATTTCTTAGTTACTTCGTTCGATAGTGGATTTTACGTTATTCCCGCCTATACTTGTGTAGCAAATGGCGATACAGTTATGTCTAATACCGTTACTTTGGATGTAACTACTGTGAAATTAGACGAAAAATCAGAAGAAATCAAAGCAATTAAACCTGAAATGAAGGCTCCTTTCTCTTGGACAGAGGTTGCTATATGGAGTGGTTTTGCATTGTCTGGTTTATTGCTTTTGGCCGCTGTGGTTCTTATTGTAGTCCATTTTATTCGCAAAAGGAAACCTCGTGTTAAACCTGCAGTTGTTCAACCCAAGATTGCTCCTCACGTTTTGGCACTCAGTCAGTTAGCAAAAATGAAGGAAGAAAAAGCATGGTTTGTGAGCGATGTTAAGGGGTATTATACCAACCTTACCGATGTGTTGCGTACTTATTGCCACGGTCAATTTGGTATCAATGCCATGGAACTTACCACCGACGAAATTTTGTCTTTGGTAAAGAAAGAGCCTGCACTCTCGGATGTTCGATCGTTAATTGCACGCATACTTGAATTGGCAGATTTGGTAAAATTTGCCAAAGTGATTCCAGTAGAACACGAAAACGAACAATGCCTATTAGATGCTTTTGAGATAGTAGAAAAAACAAAACCCCAAGAGGACAATAAACAAGTATGACCTTTGAACATCCCTATTATTTACTATTGTTGTTGGTGTTAATACCAATCATAGTTTACTATATTATCAAGCAACATGCGTTGACGGCAGAAATTCGTTTCTCGTCGTTAGAAGCTTTCGGTAATGTCAAAAAATCGTACAAACATTACTTGCGTCATTTGCCTTTTGTATTGCGTATGTTGGCATTTGTAGCCCTTATTATAGCATTGGCGCGCCCACAAAAGAGCGATAGTTGGAGCAAAGAAACAACCGAAGGCATCGATATTGTGTTATCCATTGATGTATCGGGTAGTATGTTAGCAGAAGATTTGAAACCCAATCGTTTGGAAGCTGCCAAAGAAGTTGCAGTTAGTTTTATTTCCGATAGAGAGAACGATAACATTGGTTTGGTGGCATTTGCTGCCAAAAGTTTGACACAATGTCCCCTTACTATCAATCACAAAGACTTAATCAACAAAGCAAATGATTTAAAGTGCGGCATGCTAGAAGACGGAACTGCTATTGGTTCTGGCATTGTAACTGCAGTTAACCGCATTAAAGATAGTCAAGCCAAATCGAAAGTGATTATTTTGCTAACCGACGGTTCGAATAACCGTGGTCAAGTAACCCCTATAACCGCTGCAGAAATTGCAAAAGAATTTGGCATACGTATCTATACCGTTGGTGTAGGAAGTAAAGGTAAAGCACCTTATCCCGTACAAACTCCTTTTGGTATTCAGAATCAATATGTTGATGTAGATATAGATGAGCCTACATTGCAACAAATAGCAAAAACAACGGGGGGTGTTTACTTCCGCGCAACCGACAATAAGACTTTGCAAGAGATTTACAAAGAAATTGACTTGTTAGAGAAAAGCAAAATAAGTGTTACCAATCATCACAAAAAAGAAGAGTTGTATCATTGGTTTGTTTTAGCTTTACTTGCTTGTTTGTTGAGCGAAATGTTGTTGCGTCAAACCGTGTTTAAATCCATTCCATAAGTGTATTGTTTAAAAACAATCAACCATGTTTAAATTTGCACATCCCGAATTTTTATACGGCCTATTGGTAATTCCGTTGCTAGTAGGACTTTTCTACTATAGTTTGGCAAAAAAATCCAAACGCCTAAAACGCCTTGGCGATAAAAAAATGTTGGCAATGTTGATGCCCAATGTATCTCATTGGCGTCCACGAGTAAAATTTTATATTCTGTTAGTTGCCATTGCGCTCTCTGTTTTTATGATGGCAGGTCCTCAATTTGGTTCTAAACTAGAAAAGATAAAACGTACAGGAGTAGAACTGGTTCTTGCTGTCGATGTATCTAACTCGATGTTGGCAGAAGACGTGTCGCCCAGTCGTATGGATCGCACCAAACACTTGTTATCTCGTCTAATCGATGAACTAAAAGACGATAAAGTTGCGTTGTTGGTATTTGCCGGTGAATCGGATGTACACATGCCCATGACCGTCGATGGATCGTCTGCTAAACTATACCTTAATAGTATTCATCCTGGAATGCTTGCCGTACAAGGTACAGACATTGCTTCGGCACTTCAGTTGTCGATGGGTTTATTCTCGCAAAGTAAAGAAACGAGTAAAAGCATCATTGTTATTACCGATGGTGAAAACCACGACGGTGATGCTATTGCCATGGCAAAACAGGTGGTAGAAAAAGGTATAACAGTTAATGTGATGGGCGTAGGAACCGCACAAGGTGCTCCTATTCCTATTGCAGGAACCTCTAATTTTCGTCGCGATAAAGATGGTAATGTAGTTGTTACCAAGTTGAACGAACAGATGTGTCAAGAGGTTGCATCGGCAGGTAATGGCGTTTACATGCATGTTGACAACTCGGTTACAGCTGTTAATCAGTTGAAAGAGGAATTGGATAAATTAGAAAAAACAGAGATGGAACAAATGGTCTATACCGAATATAATGAACAATATGATGTTATAGGTTGGATAGTTTTTGTACTTTTGTTGCTCGAAGTTTTGCTATTAGAAAGAAAGAACCCATTATTCAAGAATTTCAAACTTTTTTAAGATGAGACAAATACTTGTAATAAGTTTGTTTTTGTACTGTGGAGTCGTTTTCGCATACAAAGCCAATCCTGGAATTAGGGAAGGTAATGAGGCAATGGAAAATGGACAGTATAAAGAAGCCGAAGGAAAATACGAAGATGCGATAAAGAAAGATAGAAACTCAGTAGAGAGTTACTATAATTTGGGTAATGCACAATATAAACAAGAGAAATACGAAGAAGCAATGTTGAACTATAAAAGTGCACTATCTCTGACAAACGATAACCAGCAAAAATCTACCATTTATCATAATTTGGGCAACACCTGTTACAAGTTAGAGGATTATCAGGGTAGTGTAGAGGCTTACAAAAACGCGTTGCGATTAAATCCAAAAGACGAAGAAACGCGTTATAATTTAGCCATGGCACAACAAAAACTAAATTCTACTGGTGGTGGCGGTGGTCAGGATGATAAAAATGAAGACAAAAAAGAAGACCAACAACAGCAGCAAGAGCAACAGCAGCAGCAACAGCAACAGCAACAGCAAGAGCAACAACAAGAGCAAAATCCTGATCAGATGACAAAAGAGCAAACACAACGTATATTGGATGCTTATTTAGAAGAAGAACAAGAAGAACAAGAAAAACAAAGGATACCTGTTCAACCTAAGAAGAAATATGAGAAAGACTGGTAATTTGAAAAAAATAGGACTGTTTTGGTGCTTGCTAATAGCCTGTTCTACAACGCTATTGGCAGACGAAGTGTCGTTTACCGCAGAGGCTCCGCAAAGTGTTGTCGCCAATCAACAATTTAAGTTGGTATATACGGTAAATCGCGAGAGCAAAGACTTGCGTGTTCCAGATATGCCCGATTTTGATATAATAATGGGGCCTTCTACCTCCCGACAACAAAGTGTACAATTTATAAATGGACAGCAAACAAGTTCCTTTAAACAAAAATACACCTATATTTTAAGTGCACCCAATGCAGGAACCTATACCATACAACCAGCTTCTATATCGGTAAATGGAAAGAAATACACTTCGCAAAAACTTACCATAAAGGTTTTGCCCCCCGATAAGGCGTCGGAACTGGACAATAATACAGGTTCGTCAGCAAGTAGAACATCGTCAAGGATACCATCTTCCAAACAGACTTTTATTAGACCTATCTTTTCCAAAACCAAGGTATACCAGCAAGAAGCCATTTTGCTTACTTACGAGTTGTATACAATCGATAATGTTGTAAACATTGCCGATGCTAAATTCCCAGAATACAACGGATTTTATACAGAAGAAATAGAACTATCGCCCACACGTTCCTTTGTTTTAAAAAATTACGACGGATACAATTACAACACTATTGTTCTTAAACAAATATTGTTGTTCCCACAAAATGCAGGCGAAATTACCATTGATGGTGGTACGGTAGATATCATTGTACGTGTTGTCAACAATCAATACGGAAATAACCCTTTTGCCGGATATTTTGATACTTACCAAGATGTCAAAAAACGCATCACCTTTAAACCTACTACTATTACGGTAAATGCGTTGCCCAAAGGAGCACCCAGCGGTTTTAATGGGGCAGTAGGTCAGTTTAATTTGAAATCTACTTTGTCGGCAGCAGAAGTAAGTGCTAACGATGCAGTTACCTTAAAAGTTAATGTATCGGGTAATGGCAATTTGAAATTACTAAAAATGCCCGAGATTAAATTCCCCGCCGATTTTGAGGTGTACGATCCCAAAGTAGACAACAATATTAAGGTGTCTACCAATGGAATGACGGGCAGTAAAACGGTAGAGTACATAGCGATACCTCGTTTTGCAGGTTCATTTACCGTTCCTTCTGCTCAGTTTGTTTACTTTGATCCGAAAGAAGCCAAGTATAAAACCTTGCAAACAGAAGAATATACCATTCAGGTGTCACCTAATGCTAACAAAACTTCTACCGCTCCTACCGCACCAGCAGGTGTAAATAAAGAAAAAGTAAAAAATATTGGTAACGATATACGCTTTATTCGTAATGGTGGCGATGCTGGATTAGGTAGTACGGTTGCTTCATTTTACGGAACAGATGCATATTATATGGCGTATGTGATACCCTTGTTGGTGTTTGTGTTGGTATTGTTGGTGTTACAAAAACAAGCCAGAGAAAATGCCAATTTGGTTCGAGTAAAAAATAAACGTGCTAATAAGTTAGCACGTAAGCGTTTAAAATCTGCTGCACTATACATGAAAGCAGGCGATAAAGAACATTTTTACGAAGCAATTGTACAAGCATTGTGGGGATATACAGCAGATAAACTCAACATAAGTTTGGCAAATTTGTCAAAAGACAATGTGCAAGAAAAATTGTTACTAAAAGGAGCTACAAAAGAAATAGTCGATAATTTTGTTCAAATTTTATCCGATTGTGAATATGCTCGATATGCACCTATTGTAGATGAATCGTTCTCTTTGGAAAAGGATTACAACAAGGCTGCCGAGTTAATAGGTCAATTAGAAAATGCAATAAAATAGCAGACGATGAAACACAAAATATACATCCTATTATTAGCCGTAATGGCTGTTGTGTTGCCCGTAAATGCGGCAACGATGGCAGAAGCAGATGCATTGTATGCCGCGGGTGATTTTTCGCAGGCCGCAGTTCAATACGAATCGATTGTGGCCACAGGCATGGAATCGGCCGATTTGTATTACAATTTGGGCAATGCTTATTACCGCATGGGCAAAATTGCCGATGCCATTATCAATTACGAACGTGCATTGCGTATAGATGCCAATCACGAAGATGCGTTGCACAACCTTGCTTTTGTAGAACGCTTAACAGTCGATAAAATAGACCCTGTAGAAACCATCTTTTTAGTGGATTGGTGGAAGGCTATATGTAGAGTAATGACACCCGATGCTTGGGCATATACCAGTGTGGCATTGTTTGTGCTTTGTTTGTTATCAATTGGTTTTATGCTCTTCTCGAAAGTAATGTGGATGCGTAAAACAGGTTTTTCGGTAGCAGTAGTAGCGTTGTTTTTTACCGTTGTAACGGCATTTTGTGCATCGTCGCGTCAGGCAGAACTAGACGATAAGTCAAAAGCAGTTATCTATGTACCAACGGTAACCATCAAAAGTTCGCCCGACGAAGCAGGCAAAGAACTCTTTATTTTGCACGAGGGCACACGCGTTATCATTAAATCGTCGTTAGATAAATGGGTCGAGATACAAACCGAAGCAGGTAGCATAGGTTGGTTACCCGCGTCTTCTATTGTTGTCATATAATATGCTAGATACGTTAATTGAATGGGATAAAGAATTGCTTTTGGCAATAAACGGGTGGAATAGTCCGTTTTTTGACGAAGTGATGTTTTATGTGTCCGATCGTTTTGTTTGGTTGGCCTTTTACTTTTCTTTGTTATATGCATTGGTGCGTGCCAAACGAAAGGATGCTATTTACGGTGTATTGGCCGTTGCTTTAACCGTTTTGTTGGCCGATCAGTTTGCCTCGGGCTTTTGCAAACCATTCTTTGAACGCTTGCGTCCTACACACGATCCTACCATGCAACCTTACGTACATTTGGTGCATAACCATTTGAGCAGTATGTTCGGTTTTTGTTCTTCGCACGCATCCAATACCTGTGGCATAGCGGTGCTAACTGTCCTTATCTTTAGAAATAAGAAATACACCTACATGGTAGCCTCGTGGGCATTGCTCAATTGCTATTCGCGCATGTACATGGGTGTACATTATCCAGGCGATATTTTGTGTGGTGCCTTGGCGGGTATGCTTATTGGTTATCTTTGCTATCGCTTGTATATGTGGGCTGTAACACGTAAATGGCAACTGCCAACAAAACCCTCTATACACCTTCAACCAATCGATAAAACCGCTGTACTTGTAATTGCCTCTGTATATGCACTTACATGGTTGGGTATTCTGCTTAACGCTACCTGGTGTGTGCTATAATTTTTAGGTCTGCCTAAAAATGCGTATATTTGCCCCCGAAATAAAAACAGAAAATAGTAAAAAATGAAAAAAGCATTTGTTTTTCCTGGTCAAGGAGCTCAATTCTCTGGAATGGGCAAAGATATGTACGAACAATCTGCCTTGGCAAAAGAATTATTTGAAAAAGCAAACGAAATTCTAGGTTTTCGTATTACCGACATTATGTTTGAAGGTAGCGACGAAGACCTACGTCAAACCAAAGTAACCCAACCTGCTGTATTCTTGCATTCGGTTATTTTGGCCAAAACATACGCCGAAAAATTTGAACCCAGCATGGTTGCTGGTCACTCGTTGGGCGAATTTTCTGCCCTTGTTGCCGCTGGCGCTTTGAGTTTTGAAGATGGTTTGGTGTTGGTATCAAAACGTGCCATGGCCATGCAAAAAGCCTGCGAATTGCAACCTTCTACCATGGCAGCTATCATTGGTTTGTCAGACGAAAAAGTAGAAGAAATTTGTGCTTCGATAGATGGAGTAGTAGTGCCTGCAAACTATAACTGCCCAGGTCAATTGGTTATTTCTGGTTCTATGGAAGCCATCGATGCTGCCTGCGAGAAACTAAAAGAAGCCGGAGCAAAACGTGCCTTGAAATTGTCGGTAGGTGGCGCATTCCACTCTCCTTTGATGCAACCCGCACAAGAAGAATTGGCCGCTGCTATTGATCAAGCTCAATTTATGACTCCTATTTGCCCTGTTTACCAAAACGTAAGTACCCAAGGCGAAACCGATCCTGCTGTTATTAAAGCCAACTTGGTAAAACAACTTACCTCGCCTGTTAAATGGACCCAATCGGTACAAAACATGATTGCCGATGGTGCTGAACAATTTGTAGAGGTAGGTCCTGGCAGCGTATTGCAAGGTTTGGTGAAGAAAATTCAAAAGGATATGCCTGCTACTTCTATCCAAGAACTGTAATCGACTTATTTTAAAGACGAACTTTCCTCTCAACCCACGCAGTGGGTAGTACTTCATAATAGGCAGGTCTTGCGTAAGCAAGGCCTGTTTTTTTTGCACCTCGGCATAAAAAAATAAGTAAACTTATTTTTGGTTCTGCGCTCGGTTTGTATTATCTTTACCTAACATTACTGCACCTTATGACACGATATAACCTAGAAGATAATGCAAAACTATTTGAGGCGTTTAAAACCAATAACAACCGCCTTATTGAAGCATACTACTTAGGCCTTAAAACCGAATTCATAAAGAACTTAAATTTACGCTACAATTGTATTCCTGCCGATTTGCTAAAAGATATTTACCAAGATGCTTTTGTTGAATTGGGCGAAAAAATCATATCGGGCAAACTAAAAGAGTCGGACTTAACCGTTCCAGTAGGCGCTTATTTGTTTGGTATGGGCAAAAAGATAGCACACAAATACGTTAAACCAGAAGAAATTTCTTCTGACGATGATACCCTAAACGATAGGTGTGTTGCTTCCAATAGTGATGCCTATTTTAGTGACAACGACCGTGAACTAATACAGGAATATGTTGCCAAAGTAGCCGAACCTTGTAGCACGGTGTTGCGTCTGTTTTATTTTGAAGATTACACCATGTTTGGCATTGCTAAACGGATGAATTATAAATCGGAAGACGTGGCTAAAACGCGTAAAAATAAGTGCATGACCAAATTAAAAGAAATCATAAAGAAAGGATGGTATGGACAATTTGATGCTGACAGAAACCATAGATAGGTACCTTGCAGGCCAGATGTCTGATAAGGAGCGTCAAGCCTTTCAAGAAAAAATAGAAGAAGATGCGGATTTGTGTAGCGAAGTAGAGTTACAACGCGAGGTTATTAGTGCTATTCGCAGGCAAGCTTTGCGCAACAAAGTCAATGCGTTCGAGCAAAATAGAAAGAAGCGAACGGTGGCTAAGTGGGCAGCTTACGTATTGGTTCCATTGGCTGTAGCGGCGTGTATGGCGGCCTGTATAGTGCTTCCACAAGTAGATAGGGTAAAACAAATAGGTGCCGATGTTAGTCTTTATGCTGCTGCAACAGACGAAATCTCGATAGCTTATGCTTCGCTAAAAGGGCAAAGCCAAGTAAGCGACATTATTTTATCGGCCAATCACTTAATGAAGCAGCAACAATATGCTAAGGCCGATGAAGTATTGGTAAAAGGCTTAGAACAAGTAGCAACTATTACTAAAGAAAACGTTCAGCTATGGTATGCCAAAGAAGATATGCTGTACATGCGTGCCTTGTGTGCCATTAAACAGCATAGCGTGTATCGTACTAGGTACTTACTATGGCAAGTGATTCAAATGAATGCTACCCACAAAGATGCGGCTGAACAGTTACTAAAACAGATTAAAGAGGGCAAATGAAAAAACAAATTGTTTTATTTTTGGTATGGATAGGTGCCCTGTTTCCCACCATGGCGCATAAATATGCCTTGGTTATAGGCATTGGCAATTATCCCGATGTAGATTATGGATGGTGCACCATTAATGGCAATAACGATATTGCTATTGTGCAAGAAATGCTACTAGCAAACGGTTTTAAAAGCGACCATATTTTTACCTTATGCGATGCCAATGCTACTTATAACCATATTTTAGACAATTTGGCTGCTCTTACCAATAAACTACAGCAAGGCGATAGGGTGTATATCCATTTTTCGGGCCATGGCCAACAAATTACCGATTTAGACGGCGATGAAAAAGACGGGTACGACGAAGCTTGGATTCCTTACGATGCCTTGCAAGAACCTACCTCTTATTACCATGGCGAAAAGCACTTAACAGACGATATTATCAATAAGCAACTGCATTTGATGCGTCAAAAAGTAGGGGCAGCAGGTAGTATAGTGGTGGTGATAGATGCCTGCCATAGTGGTACAGCAACGCGCGATATATCGGATAGTAGTATAGTGCGGGGATCTACTGCTAAGTTTACGTTGAGCGCAAAACCGTTGCCTTTTACCCAAGAACGCCCCATAGAATGGATATCCATAGCAGCATGTTCCGATGACGAGGTAAACAGGCAGTGTAGGGTAGAGGGGAATCATTATGGTTCGTTAAGCTATGTGTTGTATACCTTGCGTCATCAATTATCCAACCTTACACTTTCTGCCTTAACGGCTAAACTGGCCCAACAAGTAACCTATCCATTGGTGGCCCGTCCGCAAACACCCACCGTAGAATACAGCGGAAGCAATCAGCAACTTGTATTTCCATGAAACGTTATGTAGCCATATTGTGCTATTTGTTAGTAAGCGTGGGAAGTTTTGCCCAAGTTACAACAGAAACGCTAAAAATGAAGATGGAAGCTGCCAATCAGATGACAGATAATCCCATGGCTTTTTTAGCTGTTATGCCCGATTTGGTTGCTTATTACGAACAAAACAGCATTGTAGATCCAAACTACGTAACCTGCTTGGTATATTTGGGCGCTTATTATCATGCTACTTTCGAAGAACAGCAAGCGCTGGCTACCTACGCCAAGGCCACCACTATATTGCAACAAAAACCGTATCTACAACAACAAGTACCAGCCGATGTTTTGGCGCTTTTGCACGATGCTCAAACCAGTTTGGCATACAGAAATAAAGCGGTTAAAGACCAACTATCTACCTTGTTTCTTGAAGGTAAATATACCCAATTTTTTAAGCAAGTAGAACCCTATTTGCAAAGCAGAATGGCCTATATGTCTAATGCGTATTTTTCTGTTTCAGAAAAAAATAGGTACAAGATGGCTACTTATTTTGATAAGGATTTGTATTTTCATTACTTGCTATCGGCTATCTATTCCTCTAAGGATGCGTCGGCAACCGGTTTTTTGTACGATTATATTCTGTTTTACAAGCAGCTGCAACTACGCACTGCACAGCAAATAACCCAGGGTATCGAAAAAAGTGGAGACCAAACACTGTTGGACTATTACAACCAGTATAAAAAGATAGAGAAGCAGTTGGCTAATTCAAATCCACCTGCCGGCTTGCCCACCGATAGTTTGCGCAACCAGTTAGACCATCTAGGCAGTTTGTTGGCTTTGCAAAGTCAATTATTTGCCGATACACAAGATGTAACCTGGAAAGATATTCAGAAAGCCTTAAAAGAAGGAGAGGCTGCAGTAGAGTTTGTTGAATTCCATTTTTTTAAGGGCGAACTGCCACAAGTGCTAAATGTGTATGCCGCTTTAATCATTACTAAAGATTGTTCTACCCCTATTTTTAAGCTAGTAAACACCAAAAGCAACCTAACCGAACTAGAAGTTGATAAACAAAGCGATTGGTACGATGTTAATACGTACGGCAATGTCATGGCGCAGTTGTTTTGGCGCGATTTATTGTTTTATTTTAACGACGAAAAGTTAAGTACTATTTATTTTTCGCCCGATGGTATGCTTCATACCTTGGCCATAGAAACCTTGCCGTATTCGTACACCGAAACAACAGGACAGCATTTTAATATGTACCGGTTAAGTTCTACGCGCAATTTAGTAAGTATACCCACATACAAAGTGCCTAAAACAGCTGTGTTGTACGGCGATTTGGCCTATCGACTCTCTTACCAAAGCATGCAAAAAGCAGGTACTACTAGGGGGAGTGTTTATCCGCTTCCAGCCACTAGGCAAGAGGTGGATACCATTGCATCTATCTTAAAAGCAGAACAATACCGTGTAACGTGTTTGTCTAAAGAACAAGGAACCGAACAATCCGTAAAAAAAATGGATGGTAAAAGTCCTACTATCTTGCATTTTGCCACACATGGTTTTGTTGCGCAAGAAGCAGGCGTTGATGTCATGAAAAATACAGGCCTTATCATGGCCTACGGTGCCCGAAAATGGGAAGGTAAAAGCGTTCCTTTGGGTGTAGACGATGGTATTTTAACGGCTGCCGAGATAGAAACCTTAGATTTGTCGGGTACAGATATTGTGGTGCTATCTGCTTGCAATACAGCCTTGGGCGATGTTACCCCCGAGGGTATATGGGGATTGCAGCGCGCCTTTAAAAAAGCAGGCGTTAATACCGTTGTGATGTCGCTTTGGCAAGTGGACGACAAAGCGACTGCCCTGTTTATGCACTATTTGTACGAAGGTTTTGTGGTGCCCATGAATTATTATACTTCCTATCCACTTAAACGTAAAGAGTATTACGTGCAAAATGCCTTTCGTAACGCCCAATTCTTAATGAGCCAACATCCTACTTATTCAGATCCTTACTACTGGGCATCGTTTATAGTGGTTGACTAATCGACTAATCGGCGAATCAATCCTATTCGGTCCCTGAGCTTGTCGAAGGGCCCGAATAATCGTTAAATCGTTTAGTCGTTTAGGCGTTGAGCCGATGCCAAAGATATTAAAGTGCCCAGCATTGATTATGCCGAGGCATTCAACTCGCACTAAAAGACAAAAAAAATACGGTGCGTTTGCACCGTATTCTTTTTATATAAAGTTGGTTGATTAAGCGTTAACTTTAGCCATGTGAGCGATAAGTTCCAACACTTTGTTAGAGTAACCAATTTCGTTGTCGTACCAAGATACAACTTTAACGAATGAGTCGGTCAATTGGATACCAGCTTTAGCGTCGAAGATAGAAGTACGGGTGTCACCCAAGAAGTCAGAAGAAACAACTTCTTCGTTGGTGTAACCTAGTACGCCTTTCAATTCGCCTTCAGAAGCAGCTTTCATAGCTTCGCAAATTTCTGCGTAAGTAGCAGGTTTTGCCAAGTTAACGGTCAAGTCAACTACTGATACGTCCAAAGTAGGAACGCGGAATGCCATACCAGTCAATTTACCGTTCAATTCAGGAATAACTTTACCTACAGCTTTAGCAGCACCGGTAGAAGAAGGGATGATGTTGCCAGCAGCAGCACGACCACCTCTCCAGTCTTTCAAAGAAGGACCGTCAACGGTTTTTTGAGTAGCAGTAGTAGCGTGTACAGTAGTCATAAGACCTTCTTTGATACCCCATTTGTCGTTCAATACTTTTGCGATAGGAGCCAAGCAGTTGGTGGTGCAAGAAGCGTTAGAAACGAATTGAGTACCTTTAACATATTTGTCGAAGTTTACGCCGCAAACGAACATTGGGGTGTCGTCTTTAGAAGGAGCTGACATAACTACGTATTTAGCACCAGCTTCGATGTGAGCTTGAGCTTTGTCTTTGCTCAAGAACAAACCGGTAGATTCAACTACGTATTCAGCACCAACTTCGTCCCATTTCAAATCAGCTGGGTTACGTTCTGCGGTGATGCGGATAGATTTACCGTTTACAATAAGTTTGCTGTTTTCAACGTCAGCTTCGATAGTGCCGTCAAATTGTCCGTGCATGGTGTCATATTTTAGCATATAAGCCAAATAATCAACTGGGCACAAGTCGTTGATACCAACAATTTCGATGTCGTTTCTGGTTTGCGCAGCGCGGAAAACGAAACGTCCGATACGGCCAAAGCCGTTAATACCTACTTTAATCATGTTTTTAATTGTTTATAAAGTTTGAAAATCAGAAAATTCCAACGCAAAATTACGTTTTTTTGAAAATTTCGCCAAATAAAAACACCTATTTTATTAACAATGAGCAAAAAAAATGCTTTATGCTACTGTTTCGGTGCTATTTTGGGTATCTGCTTGTGCAAATGCGCAATCGCAACTGCTACCGCAACTTGCTAATACTAAAAGGGTTATCACTGCTAAAACCCATGCTGCTACTTTCTTTGTCATAATTTCGTAATTTTTGTGTTTTTAATAGATTGCAAATATACATATTTTTTTTGACTAATCGACTAATCGGTGAAAGTTGCGAGTAAGCGAGAGAAGAAGCAATGTTTACATTGATTATTCCGAGCATGAGCAACTTCATGAGGGCGAAGCCCGAATAATCGTTAAATCGTTTAGTCGTTTAGTCGTTTAGTCGTTTAGGCGATTCAATCTGACGACATTTGGTGGAGGTCGGAAAAAGATTTATATGTGCAAAAACGTTAAGCAAAATGTGTTGTTTGAGCGAAGCGAGTTCACATTTTGTAGTTTTTGTATGTGTAAATCCCGACCGGAAAC
>JAEIGA010008257.1_pt1 | contig 15771 bp, 15 predicted proteins | sample 9270691 | NCBI WGS metagenome assembly JAEIGA01 (sample SAMN17057246, study PRJNA624740) | gut metagenome | biome: biome; isolation source: fecal sample | host: Bos grunniens | place: China: Xizang | collected 2019
ATCTGAGTTACAGCAATACTTTATGTCGCGATTAATAGATATTCTCGCTCAACATGGCAAGAAGCCCGCGGTGTGGAATGAGGCTATCGATGGCGGAAAACTCTCGGCTGATACGCGAGTTTATGGTTGGGAGAGCATTAAGGAGTGTCGCACGGCTGCGACAGGCTATAGCACTGTTGTTATGCCTGGTCAGTTCTTCTACTTCGATATGAAGCAGTCAGCGCGCGAGCCTGGTCACGACTGGGCGGCAATCTTCGACTGGACCAAGGTCTATAACTTCACCCTCGCGGCGCAAGGCTTCACAGAGGGGGAGCAGGCGAATGTTCTCGGATTTGAGGGTTCATTCTTTAGCGAGGCATACGCATCGCGCAATCCCGAAACACCCGACTACCTCCATTATCAGACTTTTCCACGCATTGTGGCACTTGCTGAGGTGGCGTGGGTAGATAGTGATGAACGAGACGAGGTGGCGTTCTACGAAAAGATGGTTGAGCACTACAATAGACTCGATGCTATGGGTGTTGCATATCGACTTATGCCGCCTAAAGTCGTGTATGAGGATGGGGTATTGAGTGTTTCAATCGATGATGGAAGTAATATATTCTATCGTCGTGAGCCTATGGGTGTTGAGATGTTGTATTCTGAGCCTATCACAACAGCAAACCCCGCCGAGTATTGCTTTGTTTCTCGTCGTGGCGAGGCCCATTCTCCCGAGGCTGGTGTAGTTGCCCACTTCAAGACTATTACACCTACATTCAACATCACTTCGTCGATGAACGATAGCGAGAAGTTCTCGTTCGACAAGGCAGAGGGCTATGGTCGTATCGCGCGCACCACACGTGCGGGCGATGTTGGCGATTGGGTTATGTTTACATTTAATGAGCCCGTGTCATGCCGCAGAATGAAGGTGGCAACCGGAAACTTCCAGCTTCCTCGTTATACATTTGAGAATGGCTACGTGGAGGTGAGCTACGATGGCGTAAACTTCGAGCGAATAGGAGAGCTGGATTGTGGAATGTTCTATATTGAGTATCCTGCGCGTCCGATTAAGGCTGTGCGTATTACCTGTACATCACAAGGAAATGGCGCCGAGTGGGTATCTATACAGCCACCTACTATCTGGCCTAAGCTGTAAGGATGAATTAGATAAAAGAATAGCCGCCAAATTAGTTTAATTGGCGGCTATATCTTTTTGATGCTTAGAACTATTACATATTAGCTATCTTGACAACTTCGCTAATCTTGTCCTGTGGAATATTGCCTGAGATAACGATAACTCCCGATGGTTTTTCATTCTCTACAATAAGAACAAGGTGTGTGATTGTATTGTTGTCTCCCTTGGTGTATACAGTGAATGTTGCACCATCATCGTTGGCCGAGAGCAACTCCTCCACCTGTGACTTCTTTACAGCCTTCTTGGCATCCTTTACGATGCTATTTGCTACGTCAGCATCTTCGCTAATCACTAACTGTATCTCGTCAACAAAGTTAAAGTCTGCACTATCTCCCACAAACATCGAGATCATCTGCTTATTGATGGTCATTGCCGTTACGCCCTCCACGCCATTATACTTTTCGCTGAGTTTAGCAAACTGTGGAAGCTGTGCCATTGCCATAATAGGCAACATCATTAATGCCAATAAAATAGAACGTTTCATATAAATTAAATTTTAGTTATTGCACCATGTTCATTATTGAGTTCATATTATTCAATTCGAGGTTCTTGCCAATGATACGCATGAGTATGCACTCGCCGCCGCTACTTGCCATAATATAAATCTCGACCACTTCTCCTTTGTCGTTCGATCTCTGGCATATCATTACGGTCTTATCCTCGCTATTTACAGACATGATCACCTCTAAGTCCTTTAGCATATCGTGCGCTTGGGTGCGGAATGTGGAAACCAGGGCCTCATTCTCTACGGACATTACCTGCATGTACTCGGCATCGATGTTTACCTCCATTGATCTGAGCATTGCATTTGATATGTTAATTGTTGTGCACTTCTCCTTTGTTGAATACTCCTTAAATAGCGACTCAAAGGTTGGTGCTTGTGCCATTGCCGATAGAGGTAATACAATGGTTAATAATATAATAAGTCGTTTCATATCGAGTAGTTTTTAGTTAGAACCAAATACCCATACCAGCACTCAATCGTTTGCCCTTGGGACCTGTGCCCTCGCGGAATAGATCGATGAAAGAGTAGTTAACGTAGCCATAGAGTCGCTTCCAACCGATGCGTGCTGTTGCTCCAACCTGAATAGGGCTCACTGTAACCTTCTCCTGAACATTTGTTCTGGGAAACTTATATTTTGTATTAGTGTTCATTAGAATATCAAGATTGACACCAGCTGCGATAAAGAAGTTGTGCTTGATATTCCAGTCGAGCATCATTGGAATATGGAAGTAAAGAGTCTCAAACTTCGACTTCTTGATATTACCCTCGAGTGGCACGGGGCGCATCATGCCGTCGATACTCTTAAAGGTGTGGTTGCTGTTGAAGGTATAATCCTCGATTGTAAAGCCGAATGCCATTGAGTAAACAAGTGCACGATTTTGTGTCAGAGGCACATTTAGTGTACCTACATTAAAAGAGTAGTTAATACTCTTTGTGCTGCTGAACATAAGTGCATTAGCATCTTCGGGTGTGTACATTGAGTAGTCGGTGTTTACAAAAGTGTTGGCACCAATCTCAAACCATGCAATATGATTAAACGAGGGTGAATCGAGACCCATAAATCCGAAGTAGGCGCGCTGAGGCTTCTTGATAGTTGTCTCGACATGCTCAATCTTGCCATTGCCAATCTCGAAGCGTGAGCCGTTTAGCATGATGCTGAGGTTGCCATTGTTTGAAGATATGGCGCTGTTGCCTTCGCTATCAAGATACATAACATTCTCTTTATTCTCTGTTGTAGTCTCTTGGGCGTGGGCTACTCCTGTCATAAATAGCGCAAGAGTAATTATGGTGAATAGTCGTTTCATAGTACTCAAATTTAGTTTAGTTATAGGTGTTTACTTTGCTATTGTATAGTGTGTTAATCGATTAACTTCTGCCATTGCTAACTGCATATCTTCCGATACGCTGCCAAGTATTCTGCTTGCCTCGGCGTATGCCACTTGCTCGTCGTCAACCCTCACACCATTAACATAGCATACGTAGCTTGGTTCGGTTTCAGTTGTCGACTCAATAGCCTTGTTTGGCATAAACGCTATGACTATTCCAATGAGTATCGCTGCTGCTGCAGCTACGCCGGCGATCCACTTTCTGTTTAGTCGGAATATGTTGCGATGTTTGGTTTCGGCAACTGCCTTGATCTCTGCTTTAGGAGTCTCGTTGCTTAGTGTGTAGAATGACGAGAGCATCATCTTGATGGGTTGATACTCCTCGGGAATATCCTCTGTCTCGGCAAAGTAGCGTGCAAGCTCCTGCTCCTCCTCTAATGAGGTATGGCCATCGAAATACTTGTCAACCAATATTTTAATTCTACTTAACTCCATAGTTCATCAATTTTATTAATTGCTCCCTAATGCTCTTTCTTGCTCTCGAGAGGTTAACTCTCACGCTTGCTTCGTCGCTCTCGAGGAGGTCTGCTATCTCCTCTATTTCGTAGCCCTCGACATCTCGCATGTGTATTGCTAGGCGTTGTTTATCGGGGAGTTCTGCTATAAGTCTGCGAGTGAGTGTTGCCATATCGTTTGTCGTCGTCTCGTTGTCACCATCTGCCATCGGCGTTATACCCTCCGCAACTATAAAGCTCTGTGCTCGTTGCCTTGCGCGCTGGCGGTCGATGGCGAGGTTGTGTGCCATACGACAGACATAGGCGCGAGGGTATTGACTTGCAAGCACTGCGTCGCGGGCCCTCCAGACCCTCTCGAAGACATCCTGTACAATATCCTCGGCCTCGACATCATCCGTTATGATGCTTCGTGCCAGGCGATACACCGTGTCGCGTAGTGAGTTAAAGAACTCTATGTATTGTGCTTCGGTCTTCAAAGTTTGTAGTTTTATTCTGTTTTCTATCTATATAACGAATAACGGCTGCAAATGTAACATTGCAACCGCTATTTTTTTACGTTATTTGTTAAATAGGTGTTTTATGGCTGCAATGGGGTCGTAAATCATCATGCGTGGACCCGCCCATCGCATCACATCTCTAATCTTTTGGCGCATATCTGGACGATAGCAGTGGATAGGGCAGCGCTTGCATGCTGGCTTCTTGTCGCCAAATTTACAGCCGTCGAGCCTCTTGTGTGCATAGGCCTCGAGCTCCTTGTACTCCAATGGTATTTCGTTGCACTTTAACTTATGTCGGCAGTATAGTCCAATCATGCGACTGACCACGCGCTTCTCACTCTTAATATTTCCCATAACTATAACTCAATTCTGTTACAAACATACAAAATAAATGGGAATATCGCAAATCGCATATTTTATAAATAATGTGTGACAATATAAGAAAAATATTGTATCTTTGCCCTATGTATAGTGGATGGTGGGTGTGCAAAAAAAGGCGTCAGCAGATTATGCGACGCCACGATTGTGACTCCGAAAGGATTCGAACCTTCATCGTAAGAACCGGAATCTTAAATTCTATCCATTGAACTACGGAGCCGTGGCGCAAAGATATTAATTATTTTCTAATTAACCATCCCTCGCTACACTTTGGCCCGCGAATAATACTAAAAGTGAGAATATGACTAATAAGTATAATAACTGGGAGCGTATAGAGCGTGTATTGGAGTATGTTAATATGACTGCAAATGCCTTTGCAGTCCATATCGGTATGCAGCGCTCGGAGAATATCTACCACATAAAGCGAGGTGCCTTCGGCATTTCGGAGGAACTTGTAGAGCGCATCACCGCGCGCTTCCCTAAGATTAACCCCACGTGGTTGCTTACGGGTGTGGGAGATATGTTGCTCGGTAATACTGCAGACAAGAGCACTGTCCCCTTCTATGAGACAGGTATTGAGCCGCTTCTCAACCAGGATGCAAAGCAAAAGAAGGTGGGCAAATATCAGTTGCCTTATAGTTGCGACTGCGATGCTGTTGTAAGAGTCAATGCGCCCGCTATGGTCTATTCTGGCACGGCGGCTACAGATCTATTTATTAAGCGTGTGAAGGTCGAGGAGATGGTGCAGGGTAATGAGTATCTCATCGTTACGGACGAATATGTCTTGTGGCGTAAGATACGCTATGTAAAGGGCTCTCCTGAACAGTGGCGCCTTGTGGCATACGACAGAACCGAGGGACCCGATGTCATCATTAATAAGAGCGATATCCGCCACGTATGGCGTGTTATTGCCCGCATGGCAATCCTCGTTAGCTAGTGAAAATTCTTGAATTGAAATAAAATAGACAACTATGAATATTCTATCTATCACATGGGATTGGGATCCCACGCTCTTCCAAATTGGAAGTTTCGACGTTCGCTGGTATGGTTTGATGTGGGCAGTTGCCATCTTGGCTGCTGAGCGCATCTGCTACTATACATTCAAGCGCGAGGGTCTTCCTTCTCAATCATTGGAGTCGGCATTTATCTGGATTGTACTTGGTACATTTGTCGGTGCGCGCCTCGGTCACTGCCTCTTCTATGGCGTGGACGGCGATTTCTGGTATTTCTATAAGCACCCATTGGAGATTATCACAGGTATTCGTGATGGTGGCATGGCGAGCCACGGTGCGACGTTGGGCATCTTCCTCGGCATATGGATCTTCTGCAAGCGTAACCGCCTACCATTTATCTGGGGTCTCGACCGCATTGCTATCGTTGCTCCTCTAAGTGGTGCTATTATTCGCTTGGGTAACCTCTTTAACTCTGAGATTGTGGGTAAGACCACAGAGTTGCCATGGGGATTTAAGTTCCCATTGTGCGTAGAAGATAGATACATAGAGGCTATTGCTGATGTTCCCGCACGTCACCCAGCACAGCTCTACGAGGCGCTCTGTTATTTATTGGTATTCGCCCTAATCTTCTGGTTGTATCTCCGCAAGGACTTGGGTCGCCGTCGTCCAGGTTTGCTCTTTGGTGTGGCTATGATTGGCATCTTCCTCTCTCGCTTCTTCATCGAGTTCTGCAAAGAGCGTCAGGTTGACTTCGAGAATGGCTTAGCCCTCGATATGGGTCAGATGTTGAGCATCCCATTCATCATCTTGGGTGTTGTAATGATTATCGTGGCCTTGGCTCGTCCTGCTGTAGCAGATGTAAATGGCGTTGTGGCAGATGCTTTGCGCCACTATAAAAACGAGCAGAAACAGAAAAACAAAAAGCACTGAGACGAATAAAATATGGTAAACGAAGTTAATAACATTATATACAACACGCTTATTGCAGAGCGTTCAATCCATCTGCCAGGCGTGGGTACTCTCTCCGTTGTACGCAAAAGTGCAGAGATGGCCTCAAGTGACCTTATCATGCCTCCAACATACGCCGTGGAGTTCACATCGTATGGCGTGGCGACATCCATTGTCGATGCCATAGCATTCGAGGGCGAGGTCGACATCATCAAGGCAGAGGATATCTACTCTCGCTGGTTGGAGAGGGTGCGCACAGAGTCTACAATTCTTATTGAGGGCGTCGGCCGTCTGCAGAATAAGAGCTTTGTGGTTGATCCTTCCTTCATTGCGCTATTCAACAATGCTGGTAATAAACCTATTAAGGTAGGTCGCAAGAAGAGGGGTGGCATGGTTGTCATGATTCTGGTTATCCTCTTTGCTGTTATCGCAGCTATTGGTGGTTTGGCGTGGTACTTTTATGATGATATCGAGACGATGTTGGCAGGCGAGACCACTGCAACAAGCGAGGAGGTGCTTGCTGATGAACCAATCGTAGAGGATGAGGTTGTTGCTCCCGTAGAGGAGGAGACCGTTACCATCGAGGTAGAGGAATCCCAGGAGGAGGTTATCCCAGTTGTCGAGACTCCTACAGAGGAGCCTTCGAACGACTGGACTCAGAGCGCAGACATTCGCCACTGGGTTGTAGCGGGTAGCTACTCTACGGAGCAGAATGCAAATACAGCGATGAATATCCTTATGGCAGAACACGACGGTGTTCAGTGTAAGATTGTATCGTTGGGTAAGATGTATGCCGTTGCGATATATGGTAGCGTGGAGCGCGAGGAGTGTGTGCAGTTTGTACGCGATATGCGCGACGATATAGAGAATATGTGGATTTTTACCCCTAAAAAGTATCAGTAACCGATGTCGCTATCCCGAATACTAATATCGTTGATTGATACGCTCTATATCAAACCTTTAGAGCGTGTTATATCACGTCAAACTTTCGGATACTTTCTCTGCGGTGCTGCAAATATGGCACTCGATACGCTGTGGTATTTCCTCACATACCACTATGTTGTATTTGAGCGCAACGTAGACCTCGGAGTGGTTGTTATATCGCCCCATATTGCAGCACTTATAGTAGTCTTTCCGATAACGTTTTTTACGGGTTTCTTGCTTAACCGCTATGTAGCCTTTCGCGCTACGCAACAACGTACAACAAAGCAGTTGTTCCGCTATGCGCTATCGGTTGTTGGCTCAATACTCCTTAACTACGCGCTTATGAAGCTCTTTGTCGATATGTGTCATGTATGGCCAACGATTGCAAAGATGCTCACTACAGTTATCGTTGCGGTGTATAGCTATATGGCGGCTAAATATTTTAGTTTTACCCACACCGATAAGTAGTTACGGCTCGGAATATGATGCAAAGAATTAATAGATAAACTAAACCTTTTACCCATTATGGAACATCTATGGATACTTTTGGCAATATCATTTGCCATTCCAGCAGTAGGCTGGATCTACTTCGTCTACTTCTTTAGTATCGGCTATGGTCTCTCTATCTCGGCTCTCGCTGCGGCTACAGCCATCATCTTCCGTGATAGTCTCGACATTCCCTCGGCAATCTTACTAGGCGTGCTCTTTATCTATGGCATACGCCTGGCGATGTATCTGCTTATTCGTGAGCGTAAGTCTGCGTCGTACAAGAAGATTCTCTACCAGCCCGAGATATCTAAGCGTAAGCCCTTCTTTGTTATGCTTATGATTTGGATATCGTGCGCATTGCTATACGTTGGTCAGATTAGCCCCGCATCGTTCTACCTCGCAAACCTCGCTGAGGGTGACGCGGTAAATGAGTGGTGGATGTGGGGTGGTGCTGTCACTGCCGCCTTGGGTGTCCTTATCGAGATGATTGCTGACGCACAGAAGAGCGCTGCAAAGAAGACCAATCCCAATCGCTTTGTTAGCCACGGTTTATATCGCATCGTGCGTTGCCCCAACTACTTTGGCGAGGTGTTGATGTGGACAGGTAGCTTTATTGTCTGCATTGGTGCTTGCTGCACACTATGGCAGTGGGTTGTTGCGTCGTTGGGTTATATCGGCATTGTATATGTGATGTTTAGTGGTGCTCGCCGCCTTGAGTTGCGCCAGGCAGAGGTCTATGGTAAAGACCCTGAGTTCCAGGCCTACATCAAGCGCACGCCCATCATCCTGCCGCTTATTCCAATCTACAGCGTAGCCAAGCACAAGTGGCTGCAGGCTTAAAAACAGATGCCGTCGAGAGTTCGACGGCATTTTGTTTTATAGATAGTTATATGATGTAACCTAAATTACTCATTTAGCTCCAACCAGCGCATCTCCTTCTCGTCGATTAGTGAGACAAGCTCCTCGATGCGCTTTGAGATTTCTGTTATGCGGTCGTAGGGTAGCGTGCCCGATGAGAGCTCTGCCTCCAACTCCGCACGCTCTGCGCCATGTGCTGCAAGGTCGGCTTCAATCTGCTCCAACTCGCGCTGCTCCTTATACGAGAGCTTGCGCTTCGAGGTGTCATGTGTGCGCTGCTGAGGCTTCGCTGGTGTAGCAACACGCTGCTTTGCTCGCTCCTCATCCTCCTTTTCCTTCATGTACTCACGATATTCGCTATACTTGCCCACGAAGTCCTTGATGCGACCCTCGCCCTCAAAGACGAAGATGTGATCGACACTCTTATCGAGGAAGTAACGGTCGTGCGACACAATAAGCAAGCACCCCTTAAACTCCTGCAAGTACTCCTCCAAGACGTTCAACGTCATGATGTCGAGATCGTTAGTAGGCTCATCGAGGATAAGCATATTGGGGTTGCGCATAAGCACAGTCAGCAAATATAGGCGACGCTGCTCACCACCACTCAATATATCCACACGCTTGTTAAAGGTCTCGTGCGGGAAGAGGAAGCGATTGAGGTATGTCGTAGCCGATACCGCGTGACCATCCGACGCCTTAACAACATCTGCAATATCCTGCACACACTCCAATACAGTCTGACCGGGCTTAAACGTTATGCCGCGCTGCGAGTAGTAGCCGATGCGCAGGGTCTCGCCATGCTCAATAACGCCCGAATCGGGAGATATGACCTGAGCCATAAGGTTAAGGAAGGTTGTCTTACCCACACCATTTGAGCCCACGATGCCGATGCGCTCACCACGCGTAAACTTATACGAGAAGTTGTCGAGCATCTTGCGACCCTCATACGAGAGGTTTACATCCATGCAGTCGATAATCTTACGACCGAGGCGCGATGTAGCAACGTCAATCTCTACGTTCGATGTAGCGAGGCTCACCGAAGCCTTCTCCTTGAGGTCGTAAAAGGCATTTACACGATAGCGTGCCTTGCCCGTACGAGCCTGAGGCGTGCTACGTATCCACTCCAACTCCCTGCGCATAAGGTTACGCGACTTGTCAATCTCGGCCTGCATATTCGTATAGCGCTCCTCGCGCTTCTCGAGGTACTCAGTGTAGTTGCCGCGATAGGCATATAGTCCGCCACGGTCAATCTCCATGATGGTGTTGCATACGCGATCGAGGAAGTAGCGGTCGTGCGTAACCATAAGTAGGGTGCAGCGCGAACGCTGGAGATAGCCCTCCAGATACTCGATGATGTCGATGTCGAGGTGGTTGGTGGGCTCATCCATAATTAGGAAGTCGGCATTTTGAAGCATCATGCAGGCCAAAGCCACACGCTTAGCCTCGCCACCCGATAGCTCACGCATAGGTTGATTTAGGCGCGTTAACTTCAACGATGTTAGCACCTGACGTATATTCTGCTCTATAGACCAGCCATCCGTAGCATCCATCGCCGCTATTGCGCGCTCAAGGCGTTTGGGATCGCCACTCTCCACGGCCTGCTCATACTCCACAATAGCGGGTGAGAGGTCGCTCATGCGAGCATAGACCTCCTCGAAGATTGTGTTGTCGGGGTTGAACGCTGTGTTCTGGTCGAGGAACGCCACGCGAATATCGCGCATAAACTTAACCTCGCCACCACGATCGGAGTGCTCAATGCCTGCCAATATTTTCAGTAGTGACGACTTACCCGTGCCATTTGGTGCCACCAAAGCAATCTTGTCACCCTCGTTGATATTGAAACTGATATTACTAAAAAGCACTCTATCGCCGTACGACTTTGATATGTTTTCTACTTGTAGATAACTTGCCATGCCTCTGGTAGTTATATTCTATTATTTCTTATTAAACTTTATGTCAAAAGCCTCACGTAATCCACTATCGTAGCGAATGGTGCCGACATGCTCAAAGCCGAGTTTCTTAAGCATAGCAAGCATGCGTATGTTACCCTTGTGAGTGTCGATACGAAAATCGCGAATGCCATGTTTTAGAGCGTACTCCTCGGCAAATCGCATCAGCTCAATTGCGATGCCACTGCGACGCACATCGCTAAGCACACATAGGCGGTGTACCACTACATAATCACTTGATGTGTGCCACCTCTCCTCCGCAATCTGGGCATAAGCCTCTTCGCCAGTTAGCACTACAGCCTCATATCCCACGACGGAGTTATCCTCTGTGCATGCCACATAGCCCACGCCATTATCAATATCTTGCGCTATCACGCCTTTAGTAGGGTAGCCATCCTGCCACTGGTCGATTCCAAGTTCACGTAACGCCTCTTGTGCGCTGCGAACAATGCTCATTATTGGCTCTATATCTTCGTATGTAGCAGGGCGTATTAGCATCTCTTACGTGAAATTTCAGCTATCTTACGATGTATGATATAGAAGTTGAAGAGCGTGATAACGGCTGTCAATACAAGGCCTGCAACGAACGATGTTGCGGGTGAAGCCTCGAGTGTCGTGCCGAAAAGCTCACCAATATAACCCATGTAATACTCCTGCGCGTACGACACGAGAACAATGCTTATAAGATAGATACTCACGTTGAGTATCATAGTCATAAGGATATAGGGCATTGCAACATACGACGGTTTGTAGCCGATAAGAACGAGATTCTCGAGTTTGTTGATATTCTTCTGCAAGAGCAGGTAGATACTAAGCGTGAGAATGATAACAGACAATAGACTGAATACTGCACCAATGCCCACTATTACCGCAACGCACACCTGGAGCAAGAATAGCGCCTTGCTACTCTCCGAAGGCTTATCCTCTGCCACAAAGTTATGCTCCTCCATATACTTAACAACCTCGGGAGCGCTGGGGTTCTGCACCTCAAGGATTAGGCGCGTAGCATCGCCGCTATAGTTGGAAGAGTAGTAGTCATTTGCCCACGACATAAATGACATGGGGACAAGAATGGTATTTAGGCGGTCAGAGAAGCCAACAACATAACCGGTATAGTAATCTGTGCGACCATTACCTGAAATGCGGAGGCTTATCTCCACACGCTTAATCATATCCTCGGTGATGTTGGGTAGACCCTGCGTCTGGCTAAATCCAAAGTTGTAGAGGTTAAGGTAATTGCGTGGAAGAATGATAGGAATGATATCATCTCCCGCCTCATAGTTCCAATCCTTACTATCTACATCGATAAACTCGTTGGGCACCGACTCGAAGAACATCATCGTAGATAGCTGCTTGCCCTTAAATTCGATGCCGCCATCTACTCTGAACTTTGACGATGCGAAGACGCCGAGGTTTTCGACAAATGCCTCGTTGCGAAGCTCATCAATCTCTGTCTCTGTAATCTTTGGTGTCTCGCCACCAACGCGCTCTACGGGACGAGAGATAATCATATAGTCGTTGCCAATGAGCGACTGCTCACCCGAGAGCATAGGGCTGAGGTCGTCGTATATCTGCACACCGGCTAAGATAACGGCCATGCCGATAAGGTTAGCAACGAAGAATACGGCCAACTCAAAAACGCTGATATGCTTACGCAGTAGCTTCCATATAAGTCTCATAAGCGCAAAGTTTTATCGTAGTCAATATTCATATGCTTACCGATTGATGTTGCTATCACAGCAGCACCCGATGCGCTTGCCTCGCGGAGGATAATATCGCGCATGATGTCGCTATTTCTATCGTCAAGGTGCGAGATAGGCTCATCAAGGAACAAGAAGTCGTAGGGCTGGCACAAGGCACGTATAAGAGCTACGCGCTGCTGCTGGCCATATGACATGCGGTCAATGCGAGCATTAAGCTTGTCGCTTATGCCCAACTCCTCAAACCATGACTCAATCTGCTGCTGCGAACGGTGCTTGGTTATGCGGTTTTTTATCTCGATGTTCTCCAGCGCCGTAAGCTCTCCAAAGAGACGTAGGTCCTGAAAGAGTATGGAGATATTGCGCTGGCGAATGTTACACCAACGATTGATATCATAGCCCTTAATATCCTCGCCATCAAACGATATAATACCTCTGTAGTCGCCGCGCTGGCCATAAAGATAGCTACACAACGATGACTTACCTGTGCCCGATGCCGCTTCTATAAGGTAGCTCTTGCCCCTCTCCAAAACAACATCAGTGCGCCAAATATCAGAGGATGTATCGCTATTGTTGGCAAATATCTCTGGTATTACATTATTGAGTCTTATCTCTTTCACTTGCTCTATATATTAATTAGAATAGTTCACGAGTCAACTCGCTCATAGCGATTGGTACCACCTGCTTAACGATCTGCTCAAGTGAATTAGTATTCTTGTCGTCGAATGCTATCACCATCTTCACGGTTGTTGGGTTCTCAATAGTGATATATGCATAGCTGAATGACTCAACTAACTTGCTTACATGGCTTGCAGACGAGCCCATCTCCTCAAGTGCAGAACGATAGAAAGGCGCAATATTGCGATTAGCAATGATGTTGTCGATGTCAACCACAAAATAGCCATAGCTATTTGAGAGTTCTACGGCCCATGGCTTATTTGCTGCAGAGTTTGCCAATGACTTGAAGTTGTTGTTGACAGTTGCAAAGAATGTATTATTCTGCTGACCGAGCATGAATACTAAGTTATCGTAGGTGTAACCATAGCGATTATCACCACAATCAGTTAAGAAACCCTCGCCAAACTGTGAGATATTCGAGATAATGTAGTCGTCGCTGACATTAGCAGCCAACAGTGCATCTACATTCACGGGGTCGCCGTAATAGCTGAACTCAACATCATTAAGTGCAAGCATTACATCACCATTGATAGATTTGATTGCATCGGTCATTATACCGAAGTAAACATTGAACTCATTGCGACTAAAGCCAAGCATATCAGCATATTCCGAAGTAATGTTCTCGTTGAGAATATCTGATAGGTTCTTACCATTAACGCCGATATTCATTGCGGCCATTACGTCGTTGTCAACATATGACAAGTAGTCGTTAGACACCTTGCGGCACACATCAAAACCACCTTTGAAGCCTGTTACCGATGCCTCAGCCACAATCTTACCATTCATGAATGTTGTACCCTGGATGATGCGTGCATTGTTGTACTGCTCCCTGAAGTTTTTAAGGGTGCTAAGTGTCTGCTCATTACTACGAATGCTCTCCATAATCCAATCGTATTCCCACTCATCAGCGTAATACTCAAGATACTCATAATCGTCATCAATCTCACGCTGCAACTCATAGATTGCCATATCCATACACTTTGGAATATCTACATCGAATGCAACATCATACTTTGCATATGCCGAGAGGTCTGCCTCGGGGCGATTAAGTACATTGGTTGTATATCGACTGGGGTTGTATCTAAAACCATCAGAGTCGTTTGCAACCATCACAAAGCGGCTGTTGTTATACGCAAATGCAAACTCCTCAATCATAAACTCACGAGTGTCTCCATTGCGATATACCTCAATATCCTCGCCTGTAACATCCGCGAAGAACTCTATAAACTTATCAACCTTTGCTGCACTTGACACCGATGCAAAAACAGCAATCTCCATATCCTCATCAGTGGTGTTAAAGTATCCATAAACAGGCTCTTTGGTATCCAAACCTGAGACCTCGAGATTCTTAAGAAGTGTCTTTGTGTACTCTGTCCACTCGTCGTTATCGGCATAAGCCGTAAGCATGGTAGCCATAAGGCTGCGGTTGCCGTCGGTGATTACTTCGTTGATAGCGCTCTTGGTGCCGAGCTGCTCCAGGTCAACATAAAACACGAATGTCTCGGTGGGTTTAACCTTAGTCTCTTTGGATGTCTCTTTGTCCGAGCAGGCTACAAACAAGCCGCTTACAAGCACAACCGCCATGGTTGCAATTGCTAAAAAGGTTCTCTTTTTCATAGTTATATCATTTAATTTTGTTTACTTCACTCTCGTGTCGATATGTCATAAGCGCATAATCAAGACAAAGATACAAATATTTTTCTAACAATGAGGTTTTAATCTCGAAAATCTCTCCTCGATAGGCAACTATACTTATTGATACTTTGAAAAAAATAACGTAAATTTGCACGATAAATTATGTCGAATTAAGTGGAAACGAATAATAGAACCAAGATATGAAAAACTTTAAGCCCACAAAGTACAAGATGACATGTGTTGCAACTGGTCGAGAGTTCGATGACGCAGGTTGGATTCTGGATGATGCAGAGTACAAAGGTCCATCTTTGGTGCGCGCAAACTATGCGGTTAAGAAACTCGAGGTAAAGCCCGAGAGCTATGGTCTCTATAAGTTCTGCGACTGGCTCCCCGTAAAGCGTATGTTGCAGGGTTCATCAGCCCCCGTAACATTCAAGAGCGAAGCTCTAGCTAAGCACCTTGGTCTCGAGAACCTATGGATTACACTCAGTGGTTATTCTCCCAAACATGGTGCACGCATGTCGACATGTTCGTTCAAAGAGACAGAGGCATATAGCGTGTGTGGTCGTATCCGCGAGGATGAGGAACGTGTTTTGGTGGTGTCATCTGCAGGAAATACTGCACGTGCCTTCGCTAAGGTGTGTTCAGAGAACAACATCAAGTTGTTGCTTGCCGTTCCACACGACAACCTCGGTGCTTTGTGGTTCACCGAGCCTTTGAACGACTGCGTTAAGCTTATCGCATGCGAGAAGGGTGGCGACTACTTCGATGCTATCAACCTCTCGCTCTATGCTCTTAAGTCATCAAAATACTATGCCGAGGGTGGCGCAAAGAATATCGCACGCCGCGATGGTATGGGCACAACCGTACTCTCTGCAGTAACTACCATTGGTCGTATTCCCGATTACTACTTCCAGGCAGTGGGTAGCGGCACAGGTGCTATCGCCGCATGGGAGGCAAACATCCGTCTTATCGAGGATGGCGGCTATGGCAATAATCTCATGAAGCTTATCGTATCGCAGAACGCACCCTTCGTGCCTATGTACGACGCATGGCGCCACGAGTCGCGCGAGATGTTACCCTATGACGTGAAGAGGGCTCGCCGCGATGCTGAGCTTATCGACGCTAAAGTGCTATCTAACCGCAAGCCACCTTATGCAATTGCTGGTGGTCTCTACGATGCTTTGAAGGCTACCGATGGCAATATTATGGTTGCTACAAATGCTCAGTCGAAGCGCGCATG
>JAEIGA010008258.1_pt1 | contig 15770 bp, 16 predicted proteins | sample 9270691 | NCBI WGS metagenome assembly JAEIGA01 (sample SAMN17057246, study PRJNA624740) | gut metagenome | biome: biome; isolation source: fecal sample | host: Bos grunniens | place: China: Xizang | collected 2019
AACTTCTTCTTTAGCAATTATAGTAACTGATGCATCTTCAGCCTTTTTAATCGCTACATTAACTGCCGTTTCTAGTGAATCTACTTTAATAGTATCATATTCAACAACGTTATTAGTTATATTATTAACAATGTTATTTTCACAATTACACTCTCCATTAGTTACGTTATAGTCCTTATTATATATAAGAGCAACAAATAACACCACATTTAAACAGCATAATACACAAACCATAACAGCCATTGTAATAACACTTTTATTTTTCATCTTGCTTCATCTCCATCTCTTTATTTTTATCCATTATTTTTAGTTTAAACCAGAATTCGCTTCCCTTTCCTTCTTCTGATTCTACCCCATATTCAGCACCATAACGATCTAGAACGCTTTTTACAATTGCTAAACCAATTCCAGTCCCTTCTTGTTTTCTGTCATGGTTTTTATTAATTTTATAATAACGATTCCAAATATCATTAATATGTTCTTTAGCAATTCCAATACCATGATCAATAAATGAAATTTTCACATATTCTTTTTCAAGAGTTTGTCTTACTATAACCGTTTTATCATCTCCACAATAATTAATCGCATTACTTAAGAAATTATATATTATAGTTTCCAATTTACTTTGTTCATAAAAAACATAAACATCTTTATTATATTCAAATTTAACTGTACATTCAGTTTGGGTTAATAATTCATTATTACGTTTAATAATGTTTTCAATAAGTTCAGTTACATTAATTTCTTCATTGGCAGTAATATCAGTCTTACTTTGTAGTTTACTCAAATCTAAAATAGCATTTACTAGTGTAGTTAATCTATTTGCCTCATCTATAATTATTTGTAAATTATCTTTAGTTATTTCACTTGGATAATCACGCATCATTTCACTATATCCGGCAATTAAAGTTAATGGAGTTCTTAAGTCATGACTAACATTAGCAATTAACTCTTTTTGATAACTATCTAGTTTAGCTAATTCTGAAACTGCGTAATTCAAAGTATCTGATAATTCCTCTATTTCTAAATATCCTTCAGCTTCAAATTTTGTATCATATTTACCTTTAGCCAATGATTTAGCCGCATTATTAAGTGATGAAATAGGTCTTGTTATATTTCTAGCAACTACAACTGCAAATATAGCGGTTAAAGCAACAATAATAATAGAAATTACTATAAATTGATTTCTCCATAAGTTAGCAACATATCTTACCGGAACAAGTCTTGCCACTAATACTAGTAAAACTTCACTATCATCTTTTAGATTAATTATTTTTGAAAAGTTAAATTGAGAATTTGATTCAGTAAAATTTTCTGATAAATTAGATTTTTTTATAGTAGTCCAAATGTTACCTATATATACCGGATTTAACGATTCACCATATTTAATAGTATATAATCCATTATCAGTATCTCTTTGAATTAACCATAAAGTCATTTCATTTTCTAAGGCAATTTCTCTTACTGTACTTTTAATATCTGCCATATCTAAATCAAATGAATTTAAATCATAATCTTTTATGATATTTTCAACCTGCATTGCTACATCATAACAATTATCTTTTTTAGACTTAGCATACATTTCTTCTAGAAAATAAATTTCTAATAACCAAAATGACGAAACAATTAACCCCGCAAATACCACAAAATATATAAATGTCTTCCATGTTAAGGTTATTCTACTTTTTTTCAAATCGATAACCTACCCCTCTTAAAGTAATTATATTCTTACCATATTCCCCTAGTTTTCTACGTAATAGTTTCATATGCGTATCTAATGTTCTATCATCACCAAAGAAATCATAACCCCAAATTTTAGATAATAACTCTTCTCGTTTAATAGCCATATTTTCATTTTTAATCAAATATGTTAATAACTCATACTCTTTTGGTGTCATATCTAATCTTTCGTCATCAACATATACAATTCTTGCACTATAGTCTATTTTTAGTCCCTGATATACATACACTTGATTCATATTGACACTATAATTTGCACGATATCTCGTTAATATCGCATTTACTCTCATCATTAATTCTTTGGGAGAAAAAGGTTTAACAACATAGTCATCAATACCTAAGTCAAACCCATGTAATCTATCGTATTCTTCTCCTCTGGCAGAAAGCATAATAATTGGAATATTTTTAACTTTGCGAATTTCCTTTACTGCTGAGAAACCATCAAGTTCAGGCATCATTACATCCATTATGACAATATCAAAATCTTCATTCTTGCACTTTTCTATTGCTTCTAGCCCGTCTATTGCTTCACATACTTCATATCCTTCAAATGAAGCATATTTTTTAATTAGTTCTCTAATATTATTTTCATCATCTACTATTAATAATTTACTCATACTAATATCTCCTTGTATATATTATACCATATTTAACCTTTTTTTAAGTGATAATTAAATGAAAATTATATGAATTAGTGAAAAAGTTCATTTTATCTAACTTTTTTATAATGTTTTATGTTATAATATAAAGGAATATGAATTAAGGAGGATCCCTATGAAACCACTAGCATATGCTATGCGTTCAACACACTATGATGAAATTGTTGGTCAATCTCATTTAGTAGGTAAAAATGGTGTTTTACGCAAAATGATTGAATCAAATCATCTCTTTTCATTTATATTATATGGTGAGCCTGGTTGTGGAAAAACAACAATTGCTGAAGCAACTAGAAAAATGGTATCTATTCCTTCTTTTCACTTTAATGCTTCTACTGATAATAAGGACATTTTAAAACAAATTATCAATGATGCCCGTTTTAATGAAAACACAATTATTGTTATAGATGAAATTCATCGTATGAAAAAAGATATTCAAGATTTTCTATTACCATATGTAGAAAATGGTACTCTTACAATGATTGGTTTAACTACTGTAAATCCATATCATTCTGTTAATCCGGCTATTCGATCTCGTTGTCATATTTTCAAACTAAATGAATTAACCGATGAAGATATGTTAACTATTTTAAAACGTGCCTATATCAGTATGAATTTATCAGTAAAGATTGATCCAGAAGTTTATGATTATATAGTTGGCATTTCTGGACATGAAATAAGATCATTAATTAACAATTTCGAAACTATCGTTTCTCTACATCCTAATGAAGATATTACTCTTGAAAAAGCAACATCTTCTTTAATTAAAGCTAGTGTATCTATAGATGCGAATCAAGATAGTTATTATGATACATTGAGTGGTCTACAAAAATCTATAAGAGGTAGTGATGTAGATGCAGCTCTTCACTACTTAGCTAAACTTATAATAGCAGATGATTTACAAAGTCTATCACGCCGATTATTAGCCATTGCCTATGAAGATATCGGACTAGCTAATCCTACTATTGGTCCACGTGTAAAAGCAGCTGTAGATGCAGCCCGTGAACTTGGCAATCCTGAAGCAAGACTACCATTATCAGTGATTGTTATTGAAATGGCTCTATCACCAAAATCTAATTCCGCTTATCTTGCAATCGCAAAAGCAATGGAAGACATTGAAAATGGAAAAGGTGGTACTTTACCGCTTCATTTAAAAAACACTTATTCATTTAATCCAAGTCAACAAGCATATAAATATCCACACGACTATCCAGATTCTTGGGTAAATCAGCAATATCTACCTGATATATTGAAAGATAGACATTATTATAATCCTAAAGATAGTTCTAAAATGGAGTCAGGCTTAAAAGAAAGATATTTACAAATTAAAAAATGGAAAACAGAAAAAAAATAAAACGTGTAGAATTCTACACGTTTTTGTTTTATTTATTATAATCAAATACAATTAGATTTGGAGTAGATAATGTAGCAGCATTTGCTGGGTCCGTTGCCACACCGGCAATTTTGCTCCATTGAATTTTATCTCCTCGATAGCAAATTTGATCTAAACCTACTGTTTCACAGAAAGCATGAGCCTCTATTTTAACAATATTAACAGGAATAACAATAATATTTATTGATTTAACACCACTAAATGCACAATATGGAATAGTATTTTCAGCACTAGCAATAATTTCTACTTCAACTAATGACTCTGGAATATAATAAGTTTTAGTTGTAGTAGTAATTTTACCCTCACTGTCACTTCCTGTCTTATATTCTTGTTTTGTAGCGATTGTACCATCTGAATATGCACTACCAAATACATACCCTAATACATCCTTATCTACATCTGTTACAGCTCCCCCTCCAATGAAAGGTACAGCAAGTTTTTGTAAACTTAGCATTTCACCAAAAGCAGCTTTTCCAATAACTGTAACACTAGCAGGAACTAGTAATTCACTAATACCCTTACATTGATAGAATGCAGAAGCACCTATTTTCTTAATACCTTCAGGTAGTTCTAAACTTTTAATAGCAGAACAAGCCAAAAATGCTTTTTCACTAATTTCTTGTAATTCACTATTTGCTTCAAATACAACTGATTCTAATTTAGTACATTCAGCAAAAGCATTTTTTCCAATTATTTGTACACTAGCAGGAATTGTTACTTTTGTAATTTTGTCATTTCCTTCAAATGTACTATTGCTAATTTTAATGATTGGTTTTTCTTTCCATGTAGATGGAATAATAACTTCAGTATCATTTCCTTCATATTTTCCAACTGCGTAACCATCAATTAAATTACCTTCAGCGTCTTCTAATTCATAAATCGTAAATCCTTTTGAATAATATTCTGGATTTTCTGGATTTTCCGGTTCATTTGGTTTTGGATCATCTGGATTTGGGTTACTTGGATCTACAACAGGTGGATCTTCAGGATCATCAAATTGGTTAGCACCATCATTACATCCAGTTACTAAAAACAAACCTCCAAATAGTAAAATTAAAATAAAAAATTTTGTTACGTTTTTCTTCATAAATAGAACAACTCCTTTTTTCTCAATAATATTATATCATATATTCTATATTTTTGCCAACTTTTTAATCTTTATTCACTTTTTAAAATTTTCTTCATTTCTTCTTCACTACATTTAGCCATACTAAATCTAAATAATTCATCTTTGTAAATATAAAACGCCTCATCATTAAATAAATAATTATCAGGGTTAATTCCTAAATACGATATACCGTTTTTATTTGATTGTTTACCTATCATTTTAACATCAAAAAGACTATCAACAACATTAGATAATACTTCTTCACCCATATAGTGTACAAAACTATAGTAGCCAACCTTTATTCCCATTTGTAATATATACATTAAGTCTTCAAATCTTCTTTGATTCATAATTAATTTTTCACAATTCATGATAAAAAGCATTTTATAATCAAGATGGTCTTTAGTTTTACGATTGTATTCTTCTATATTATTACAATTATTAGCATTAAGTAATTCCAACCTTCTTTCTACTTCTTTTTTTAAGATTACTAGTTCATTATTAAAATCAAGCACATAAAAATCATTTTTATGTAATTTACTAGCTTGTCCATCTATATCCAATAATATAATCTGATAATTAATCTTTACTAATTTTATCATGAACATTATTATGTATCCCGCAAATACTTTAATAACTAAATCTATATTTTCTTCAATGTATAATACATTTTGTCTTTCTAGTAAGTTCAATTCTACAATTTCATTATTAGTATCTATACCGATTGGTAGTTTAAGATTATTTAAATAACTACTTTGTAATACAAACATTGTTTTCAAAAAGGGGGGATTCGTGTCTACATTATCTATTTCTATTTTTATTTTAGGTGAATCTATATCTTTAGTTATCAAAAATCGTTCACTTAATACACTTTTTAGTCTCATATACAGCTTATCTAAATTAATATTACTAACTGTATCTATTGTACAAGTTGTTACATGTTCAGCAACCAAATAACTGACATTATTGTAAAATACATTCATATTATTTAAAATGGCTGATATGCTTTTTTTAAGTCCAACCGCATGTTTTTCTTCTGTAATAATATAATTTTGTCTATATGGTTCTGTTAGTAAATCTATTGTTATTTTTTTATCTTTTTTAGGTTTTTTCTCTGTTACTTGGGTAACTTTTATACCATATTTAATAGTTTTTCCAAATCTAGCAAATATATTGAATATTTTATTCATTATTCTCTTAAAGAAAATTAATGATTCGCCAATAGTCTTATTAAAACTAAAAGATACCCCAACTACAAATAAAAAACATACAATTACGATTGTCCCAACGCTAGAAAAAAGCATATAGAAAGCATAGAAAAATAACATTCCAATGATTCCACCACCGACTATTGCGCCTTCTTGATAGTTTTTCAAATAGTCTAAATATAAACTAAATGTCATCTTTAAATGATTATCTCCAAACTGACTTATATAATTATGCATTGGAAAATGGGAAATAGTTAAAATACCTACCATCATTAATATAACACCAATTGATCGCATATTCTTGACACTAATTGAATGATGTTTAAATAAACAGTATATTCCATACAATAATAGTGCTAATAAAAAAGCAAAATACCAATCTCCAAATGTTATTCTAAATATCATCATTATATAATATCCAACTACTCCTAGTCTTGCAAGAGCTATAAGAGATATAAGAATAGTAATAACCCCTATTAATTCATAATAAAAAGTTAATTCTTTTTTATTTTGTTCTAAAACCAATTTCTTTTCTTTTGCCATATAATCACCTACCGTAAACATTATTATATATAAGTTAGAAAAAGAAAAATGTAGCTTTATGACAATTATGTATTTTTTAATAATAAATAAAAAATGACACATTTTATGTGTCATTTTTATTACTATTTCTTTGTTTTTTCCTTATGAATAGTAGTTTTCTTGCAACGTGGACAATACTTCTTATACTCCATTCTATCTGGTGTATTACGTTTGTTTTTTTCAGTTAAATAATTTTCTTCTCCACATTCAGAACATTTTAATAATACATTTACACGCATTTTAGTTCCTCCTAAGTTATTAAAAATACATCTCTCATATTATATTACATTTTGTGAAAAATTGCAAGAAATATAACATAAAATTTTCATTTTTTTTATTTTTTCAAATACTCTTTAAATTTTTTTATAAATAATGTTCTATCAGCATAGTATTTTAAGTGTTTTTTCAATAGTCCTAGATGTTTTATATATAAGTTTTTGTATAAATACGTGTATTCATGATTTTCATCTAAAATATATTCTTGAGTCGGATCAGTTATTAAATAATGTATTTTATTATTCTCAATAAATATTAGTTCATTTTTTAAATAGACTTTATTATTTGGATATTCTTCACTTAACATTTTATATACAATTAAATTAATCCATTTTGTCTTACTCATTAAATATTCTAATATTTCATTATCTTTTATATGAATGATTAAGAATTCTCTTTTGTTTATTATTTTTACCAATTCGCTTCTTTTCATTTCTTTTAATACTTCCAATAATATAATAACTTTTGTTACATCTAATTCATATATGCTAATTATCATAGTTGTATTATTTATATAAGTAATTTTGGGATTATGAATTATATTTTCGATAAATATTTCCCACCACAATGGATGTACATCAAAAATTGTATTAACAACAGTATATAATTTACGAATTTTATGATTAAAAATATTTTCTTTATACATAATAAAATACCTCATATAACTATATGAGGTATTTTGTTTTTTTATTATTGTTTTATTTCTATTAATATTGGCAAAACCACTGGTCTTTTTTTAGATAAACGATAAATAATCTTCTTAGTTTCTTCAGATAAGGAATCAATTAACTGTTCTTTCGCAAATGATGGTTTATTCAAAGCATTTTTCATCATTCGCATAAAGAATTCACTAATAGATTGATTGAATTTTTCAGGTTCTGTATTGTATACAAATCCTTTGGTATTAATAATTGGATCTTTTACTACTACTCTTCTACGCATATCTACATATGCTACTATTATAACAATACCTTCTTCAGATAATTGTTCTCTTTCAGTAACTAATTCATTACTAACATTACCAATTAATGACCCATCTACATATAAATCACCAGATACAATTGAATCAACTTCTTCTGATAGATTTCCATTTTCTATTATACTTACTACTCCATTATCTATTAAAACAATATTGTCATCTACGTAACCAAAACTTTTTATCACATCTCGATGACGATATAAATGACGATATTCACCTATAATTGGATAAATATATTTGGGTTTTAACATTGAATATAGTAAATACAAATCTTCACTAGTCGCATGTGATGTTCTTAATACTTTTTTGGTAATTGTATCTACTTCCACATTTTTACGATGTAATTCATCCATTGCGTTTATATAGTTATTTAAAGTCCCTGGAAGAGGATCTGAGACAAATACTACTTGATCTTTATCAGTCAAGTGAACAAAACGATCTTTTCCATTACACATTCTAACTAACATATTATAAGGTTCATTTATTGTTCCCGTAACTAATACAACTAAATTATCTATTTCATTAGTATTTTTTTGTTGATCATATGGTTTAAATACATAGTATCTATCTTCAGGAATTTTTAGGTATCCAGATTTGATTGCGATATCGATTACTTCTTCTCCTTTTCGACCCATAATTGCTATTTTACGATTTTTAGCTAAACTCATATCAATAATTTTTTGAATACGTGATAAATCAGTTGAAAAAATCGAAACAAAAATACGATGTGAATTATTGTTCAAAATTTTATCAAAATTATGTTCAAAAACTAAATCATTTGATGAACGATCTACATCTGTAATCCCAATACTTTCTGCTAATACAGCTAAAACTCCTTTTTTATTAACTTCATTTATTTTATCAAAAGAAGTTAAATACTTATTATTACTAGTTATACCAAAATTAAAGTCAGGAGCATATACAATATTACCATCTTCTGTTGAAATAACAATTCCTACAGACTCCGGAATACTATGTGTTGTATTATAAAAAGATACTGAAACGTCTCCAAATGTTAATGTTTTATTATCATTTATACGATATAATTTATATTTTTTAACATCCATATTGTTTTCTTGAAGTAATGATTCAATTAAACAAATGGTAAAATGTGTTGCGTATACTCTCGCATGAATTTTTTGAAGTATATAAGGTAAAGCCCCTATATGATCTTCATGTCCGTGTGATATAAAAATACCTTCAACACGGTCTTTATTTTCCACTAAATAATCAATATTAGGAATTATAGCATCTATTCCATACATATCAAGCTCAGGATATTTTAACCCAGAGTCTAAAACAAAAATACGATCATTGACTTCTACAATGAACATATTCTTGCCATTTTCGCCCATTCCTCCTAATGCAGATATTTTTACTTTACCCATAATTTTTCCTCTTCTTACTTTTATACTTTTCTTATATATATTTTATCATAAGTAAGCAAGTTTTATCAATTAAATGACTAATCTTTTGGCCTCTTATTTTGATATGGTAATCTAATAGTTTGTTTTATTAATTGTTTAAAATTAAAAGGCAATAATGGATACAAATAAGATCTATCAAAACTTTTTAATGTGTATAAATACCCTATTAATAATAATATACCTAAAATAAACCCCCATAATCCTCCAATAAAAATTAATAATAGTAAAACTATTTTTGATATTTTATTAGCAAGACCTAACTCATAACTTGGGGTAATATATGTCCCTATGGCAGAAATTGAACCAATAAAAACTATGGCACTACTAAAGATTTTTAAATCTATGGCAATATTACCAATCACTATTCCCGCAATCAACCCCATCGAGGTCGATAATGCATTGGGAGTATGAATTGATGCCATTCTTAATAATTCTATTCCTACTTCTATTAATATAATTTGTAAGAAAATATTATTGGTTTGCTTTAAATTAAAGAGTTCTGATTCAAATGGTATATAGCCAGTTTTAATACATAAATACCAAAGAGGCATAAAAATAAAAGAGAAAATTATGCCTAAAAATCTTAATAATCTCAAGTATGTTCCTGCAATAGGTGTTTGTCTAAATTCTTCAGCATGTTGCATATGATCAAATATACTAACAGGACCTAATATCGAACTAGGAGAATTATCCACAATAATTCCAAACATTCCTTGATACAAATGTGCAGAAAAAGTATCAGGACGTTCGGTATATCTCACTAATGGATATGGAGTATACTTATGACCAATCACTATTTCTTCTAAAGCTTTATCAGTCATAGTTAATTCAACTATATTAACATTATCTAAGGCTTTCTGAACACTTTTTAGGGCTTTTTTATCAACATAATCTTCTAAATAAACTAAAACCACATTTGTTTTTGATAATTCACCTATTTGGTATAATGTAGTTCGCAATTTACCGGTTTTTATTCGTCTGCGAACTAAAGCAATATTATACGCCATATTTTCGGTAAATCCATCTCTACTCCCTCTTACCACTTTTTCTGTTTCTGGCTCGCTAATTCCTCTAGTAGGATAAGAACGTAAATCAATTAAAAAAACTTCTTCTATATCTTCTATAACAATAGCTGCTATACCTTCTAAAATACTTAATGATATCTTTTCTAAATCATTCGTAATAGTTAAATTTTGATGAGCAATTCGATTTGATATCGAAACATCATCATTAGTTAAGTAAAAGCCTAAGAAAATATCAATAATTTCTTTTGAGTCTACTAAAAAAGGCATAAAATATAGACATGCGTTTTTATTACTTATTTTAAATTCTCTTTTGCTGATATCAAAAACTTGACCAATACCTAAAGATTGATCAAGTTTTTTACATTTATCTATATATTCCATTTAATCACCCTTTTGGTTTAAATACAACCGCAACAATAAAAGCTAATAGGATTGCAGCTGTAATACCTGGAGCTGTTAAGTCAAAAATACCTAATAATAATCCCAAATAACCACTTTCCATTGCTCCTTCTACTGCTGCATGGGTTAAAGAGTGTCCAAATGATGAAATTGGAACTAATGCTCCCGCATGTCCTATTGAAATTAATTTATCATATATTCCAAACATTTCTAAAAATGATCCTAGTGTTACAAATAAAACCGTGATATAGATTGGTAATAGTTTAAGTTTATCCATCATAATTTGAGCTATAGCACAAATAGAACCACCCACTAAAAAAGCTAATAAATATTCCATTTTAACTCCTTTCTAGTGCAATTGCATGTGCAATAGATGGTATTTTCTTACCTTGGGCAACCATTACCGGATTCAACAAAGCTCCGGTTGCAATTACAAGAATCTTATTATATTTTTTTTGATACAACTGATTACATAAATAGCCATACATTACTAAACTTGCACATCCACAGCCACTTCCTCCAGCCGATACTTGTTGTTTTTCAATGTCATAAATCATTAATCCACAATCTTGATAAACTTCTTTGACATCTATTAGATACTCTTTCAAAATATCAATAAATACTTTAGATCCATATAAAGACAAATCTCCCGTAACAATTAAATCATAATCACTAGGTGTTAAATTAAAGTCTTCTAAATGTTGTTTAAGCGTCATTGCGGCTGCAGGAGCCATTGTTCTTCCCATATCTTGTGAATCTTTTTCCCCTGAGCTTGTTACACATCCAATTGTAGCTTTAGTTATTTTAATTCCTGTTTTTTCACTTGTTAATATTCCTACTCCAGATCCAGTTACTGTAGTAGTTATACTTGGGGGTTTTTGGCCTCCATATTCAGTAGGGTATCTAAACTGTCTTTCGCTAGTTGCATTATGGGAACTAGTCATACAAGCAATATATTTACCAAAACCATTATCCATAAAACTTGCGCCATTAATTAAACTTAATACAGCAGTACTACAAGCTCCATATACTCCAATAAATGGCACATTGTAATCATTCATTAAATAATTAGAAATAGCTATCTGATTATTCAAATCTCCGCCTGTTGCAAGTGCCAAATCTTCTACTTTTAACATCCCTTTTCGAAGTGCTTCGCTTAATGCATTACGCATCAAATTCATTTCTGCTTCTTCCCAAGTAGCTTCTTTACAATATAAATCCTGAAATGATATATCGATATATTCTCCTAATGGCCCTTCTTTTTCTTTAGGTCCTGATGCAGTACCCCAAGATTTTAAATAAACATTTTCAAATTTAAGTGATGATCTACCAACTTTTATCATACTAATATTCTCACCAAATAAATAATATTACCAGCTACAAACGCACTTACCACACCAGCAACAATAACCGCTCCAGCAAGTTTAAACATATTGTTCATAATTCCTAATACTAAACCCTCACTCTTACTTTCAAGAGCTGCCGAAGTCATTGAATTAGAAAATCCTGTTATTGGCACAATTGTTCCCGCACCAGCAAACTGACCTATTTTATCATAAACTCCAAGACCAGTTAATAAAGAAGACAACACTACTAAAGTAATACTCATTAGTCCTGTACTATAACTTTCTTCTATTTTAAATACTATTGTATATAAATCTAATAATCCTTGAGCTATAATACTTATTAATCCCCCAACTAAGAAAGCTTTAATAACATTTTTAAATACTGGTCTTTTAATTTTATTATTATCTAATACTTTTTTAAAAATTTGTTTTTCCAAAATATTCACCAATAGTATTTTTAGCCAAAAATGACATCTATATACTTATATAATTTTATTCATAATAATTTTTAATTTTCTCGAGATTGTACTTTGGTTAATATTTAATCTATCCGCTATTTCCTTTTGTGTTAATTTTTTATTTACTCTTAAATGATAAATTATTTTTTCTTCTTTATCTAAACAACTTAAGTCTAATTCTAATCTACTTTTACTATTATCCATTATTTGATCTACTTCTTCATCTTTTAAATAAGTCATTTTATTAGAAAAATTTAACGCTATAATAATACTTTCTTTCGTTGTTTTGTATTTTTTTGCGAGTTCATCAATTGATTTAGTTTCTTCATCTTTTTGAACCTTTTTTATTAAATTAATATAATATGAACTAGATATCACCGAATTTTGAATATTGTATTCTTTTTTGATATTCCCTAAAATATAAGGAATAGCATATGTACTAAATTTAGTATTATAGTTAATATCATATCTTTTAATTGCCTCTAATAACCCCATCATTCCTGCTTGTATTAGATCATCACGATCAAATGATGAAACATTAAAACGATTAACTATATGATAGACTAGTCCTTGATGTTTTTTAACTAAGTATTCATAACTATTCAGATTTTCTTGATGCATTATACGTTTTAACCATTACAACCTTAGTCATTTCTCCTACAATTGATGAAACTTCTAATTTATCACTAAAAACTTCCATAATTGTGAACCCTAATCCTGCTCTTTCCTCGGTTTCTTTTGAAGAAAATAATGGTTCCCTCGCTTTTTCAACATTCTCTATTCCTACTCCATAATCTATTATTTCCATAGTAATTTGATTATCATCATAATACATCACTAATTCTACTTCTTTGCTTTCATCATTTTCATATCCATGAACAATCGCATTGGTAACAGCTTCTGAAATAGCCGTTTTAATTTCATTTAAAATACTTATTTCTAAATTTAAATTAACTAAAAAACCAACCGCAACCGTTCTTGAAAAAATAACATTTTCGTTTTTCGAAAGAAATGTAACTTTCATATAATTTTTCATTATGCAACCTCCACTCTTTCTTCTGCATCTGCTTCTGTTTCAGCAACTAAGCAAATTTTCTTTAATCCTGATAAATTAAAAATTCTTTCGACAATTTCATTCATTGAACAAATCACAATTTTACCCTTTCGTTGTTTAATTTGTGTGTACCTTCCAATTATAAAACCAATTCCACTACTATCCATAAAAGGTACTTCACTCATATTTATTACTAAATTCTTAATACGGTATTTATCAATTACTTCACTTACCCGATACTTTAAACTCGTAACACTAGCTTGATCCAATTCACCCTTAAGGCGAATAATTAAAATGTTTTTCCTTAATGCCATTTGAACATTCATTCCCATACGATACTTCCTTTCTAAAATATCATACAATATATGAAAAATAAAAAAAAGACCTTCGACAATAGATATCAAATATCTATTTTCATCTACAAGTCTTTTTTTTAGATAGATTTATATTTTATGTGATAAAGAAAGTTATTTTTAGGTTTTACCACTATTTTTGTTTAAATAATCAAGTTCTATTAATATTTGATCAATAATATCTTTCATCGTTTTTTCTTGTTCTTCAAGTTTTAAAACTAATTGTAATTGGTTGCGTGCTCTTTCTAGATTATGTTTTTTCCTTTTCTCATCTTTTCTAAAGTATTTATCTCCATCTATATAATCATGTAAAAATCGCATTCCTAGCTCTATTGTAATAATCCACAAACTGTCATATAATAGATTAATTTCTTCGCTAGTTATAGCTAATTTAGTGTTGTCTTTGGTTTTTATTGGTCTTAACTCCTCTAAAAACCCCCGTGTAAACGCTCGAAATAAATTTAGATCGATATTTATTTTAGAAATATCCGTTTCTTCTTCTGAACAAAGTGATGCTCCATATCTAAGGGCATCTCCATAATCATACAACAATGATCCTTGCATTACAGTATCTAAATCTATTAAACACAAATACTTTTTAGTATCTTTATCCAACATTACATTAGTAGCTTTTGTATCATTATGAGTAACCCTTTTTGGAATAATACCTTTTTCTAATTTATCAGTAATTATATTAAATTTTTTACTTCTTTTAAAAATAAAACAAATTTCAGGTAAACATTCTTTTACTCTATTATATTTATCTAGTTCAATTACTTCTTTAAACCTTTCAAAACGATATACCGTATCATGAAAATGTCTAATAGTATCATCTAATACATTAGGAGTAAAATCTCTTAATAAATACTGAAAATTACCGACTGCTTTACCTATTTCATAAAACTCCATGTCACTTATATTTCTTTCTAAGCTATAAGCATTATCAATAAACTCACAGCAGCGCCAATATTCGTTATTAACAATCGCTAAATCTTGATTAAATCTAGTTTTAACAAAATTTAAAACTGAACGATGAGGATTTTTCCCTTCATAGACGCATTTTTTTCTAATATGATCAACAATTAATCTTGTATTATTCATTACTCCAATAGGTGAATAATAGACATTAGAATTTAATAACTGAAGAATATACTTATAATCATCGAATACTATGACATATGTTTCATTAATATTACCAGTTGTTAATTCTTTAATTTCTTTAATATTATTAATATTAAAAAATTCTTTACATACATTTAATAGTTCTCTTTTTCCTCGCAATTTATCGCCTAGTCTAATAATAGTTGTCTTAATAGCTTCAAAATGATATCTAAAAAATTAGCTTTTTCTATTTCTTCCATTGTTTCTAATTCAACTACTTGATATAGTTCATTGTCTAAAAATACTTTTAATTGTTTATCAACAATCTCAGTTGTAACTTTACCGATTTGTTCAGTTTTCTTTTTGAGGATTGATACTCCTTCTTTTGTTACTAAATGATAAACATTAGGCATCGTTTTTAAATCTTCAATGGTTTTAACTATTTCTCCTTTTTCAATTACCGGCATTAATTCATAGTTACTAACACCATAATTTAGCATGTTAACTACATCATTATTTCTAGTTTTAGCACTTTCTGCTCCCATTGACACCGCAATAAAACGAATATTGTCTTTATGCATGGTTGCGGTTAAACAATAACCTGCCTCATTCGTCCATCCTGTTTTTAAACCATCAATTCCTTCAATGTATTTAACCAATTTATT
>JAEIGA010008259.1_pt1 | contig 15769 bp, 9 predicted proteins | sample 9270691 | NCBI WGS metagenome assembly JAEIGA01 (sample SAMN17057246, study PRJNA624740) | gut metagenome | biome: biome; isolation source: fecal sample | host: Bos grunniens | place: China: Xizang | collected 2019
GCGTGGAACTCCACGTGAACTGAACTTGGACTGTGCTGTAGTCATTCCGACCTTCTCCTCGAGAGTCATTCTTGCGAGGGCGTCCTCAACTCTTTCCTCTACGGGAGCGTTAGGGTTGAGATAAGCCGGGCCGTCGAATTTCGGCTGTGAGCAGCATGACGCCAGGACAAGCGCCGCTGCTGAAAGGATGATTGATTTCTTCATATTGTAGTATTAGTTGTTATTGGGCATTTTATGGTACAATCCACAAATATAGTAAAACTTCCGCACAACGCAAGTCAAGTAGACGGACCACCACTCTAAACAGAGCTGGTGATCCGTCTACTTATTTGATAATTAATGTGTTATCTGTTGTATGTTATCTGAGAGAATAATCGATGTCAAAATCCAGACTTTCTCCCGGTTTGATCTTGAAATCGATGTACGGTTCGATGCAGGCGATCCTATGGTTTGACCAGAATACGGTCTTGGTCATCGGAATCTTGCAGTGCATCTGCACTCTGCGTCCGGTCTGTTCTTCAGAAAGGATGAATGCATTCGGACTTCCGGTCAGTCCGCGGCCGCTCTGGTGGAGGTTTCCTGTAAAGACAGATTCTCCCTTTTGCAAGACTCTGCTGAACCGAATTCCGCTGACGGTGAATCCTACCTCTGAATATTCTGCGCGCCAGTCTCCTTCCGGATGGAAAGGAAAGTCAATCGTCCTTGAAGGACTTGTCTGCAAGAGCCCTAGAGTGAAGAAGTTATGGTTGTATACATCTCCTTCCAATGTCTTTCTTCCTGTGTTTCTGAGGCTGTGCCTGATCGTAAAGCCACAGTCGGAAGTAATGGCGATTTCTTTAACATAATCATAACCATAGCCAATTTCAGAAGCGATCCGATGAGTAAACCTTACGTAGTTGTTACCGGTTTCGGTCAGTCTTTCGCCTTCATCCAGAATCCTGTGCAGGCGGAATCTATCGTAAGGTTCATTGTCCAATCGTTCCAATATGCCTACACCGATTTTAAGGAATGGATCTCCCGCTTTTGTCCCTTCCAGTCCTATCGGGCTGAATTCTTCCGCAGGACCGCAGACGGCGTCGTGCATGAGGGGGGAGTATGATTCGAACCAAGGTTCGCAGTAGTTGCATCCGTGGCAGATTATGCTTTCGAAGACCCCTGCATGGTCGAAGCGGGTGCCACGGTAATACCCGTTCACACTGTCTGGGGTGTGGAGGGATATTGTCAGGGTGTTGTTTGAAATTGTTATCATGGGTGTAGATTCCTCGACAAGCTCGGAATGACAATAAATAATCTCGGAATGACAGAAGTTACAATCTTGTTGGGAATTCGGTTACGCGGAGGGTGGTGCAGCCGTAAGGGATGAGTTCTATCCATACTTCCTCACCTGTGTCATCTCCGTCCTCGCGGTAATATGCGATCTGTCCGGTAGAACCGTTGTACTCCTTCCAAGGCTTGATGACCACCGCCTTGGCTTTGATGCTTACCGGTGCATTCTCCAGATTCCACGGGTAATTTCCGGTATTCTCACGGACTTCCACCTTGAAATTCTCAGACATCTTCTCCTGAGTCATGTCTTGTAGTCTGAATCCGTAATTCCAAGGAGTATCGGATATGCAGGTGTAATAGTACGAGCCGTATTTGCCTTCGTATGAAGCCTCGAATTCGTGCTTCTCCCACTTCTCGTCCATCTTCAGAGAATAGATCAGCGGTCCTCTTTCCACTACTGTGGCCCCGTCGTACCAATGACTGATGCTCACCTCCATCGGGAATTCCAATGTCACCACATCTCCCTTTGCCCATCTTCTGCTCAGTCGGACGGTTTCACCTGCCATTGGAGAACTGCAGCCTTCTTCGCCGTTTACAAGTACTCTTGCATCAGAACACCACTCGGGAATTCTGAAATAAAGAGGGAAATATGCGTCCTTAACCTTCTTTCCAGTGAAATCCACGGTTACTTTCACGGTTTCGTCGAAAGGATAGAATGTCTCCTGTTTAAGCGATACTTCAGTTCCTTCACCCACCTTTGCGGTTACAGTAGATGGAGCATAGATGAATGCCGCCAGACCGCCATCCTTGCTGGCATACCAGAGGTTCTGAGTGAATTTAGGCCAGCCCTGATGCATATTGCACGAGCAGCAAGGGTATCCGTTAAGTACGCCGAATACATTGTCATTATCCTCGTGCTGGGTGACGAAGTTGCGCCACTCGCGTGAGCATGCTATCTGGTTGGTCTGCTGATAATATTGACGTCCGTCATATGCGTCGGTAGCCTGTGTCGGAAGAGCATTGAAGGCGACTCTTTCGAGGTGGTCAGCCCATTGGAGGTCACCTGTTGCCTGAAGCATTTCCTCCAGTGAATACATCATCTCGACTGCGGTGCAGAGCTCAGATCCGCGGGTCGGGTCTCCGAAATGAACCTGTTCGTCACCGGCCCAGAGTCCGGTAGGAAGCCCGAATGTATGTCGTATGATCTTCAATGCGTTTTCAGGAGCATTCAGGTCCTTAGGGTCGTGTGATCTCTGCCACCATATGATCGGTTCCTTGAAACCGTGTGCAAGATTTACAGTATGCATCGAGTTCTGGGTTCTCAGTTCATTGGTCTCACCCCAGAACATCGCTGTCCAAGGAGTTGTCTGGCTGTGGATCAGATCTCCCAGTTCGAGAAGGAATTCCTCTCCTGTGATATTGTACAGCCAATATACCATATCGAGATTGTCTCCACCTCTCCATTCGCCCCAGAATGTCCAGTGGTCAAGAGGCTTTTCCGGAAGATTGGCCAGCTGGTATTTGAAATATCCTGTCATCACGTCGATCACGCGCTGGTCTCCCGTTGCCATGTAGTATTGCTTTAATATCTTGAGAGCTACCATCTTAGGCCACCAGTCCTCTGCTTTACCCCTCTGGAATCCTTCGATATATTTGCGGGAAATCCTATTGCCGAAATAACCGTCGTCGTATACCATTGTGAGCATGGATTCCGTCCATACCCTTGACTTGGCAATGAGTTCTTCATCACCGAGGATGTAGGCCAATGGCAGAAGACCGTCAAGCCAGTAAGGACCACGTTCCCAGGTGTCTCCCTCGCCTCCGATCCAGGCATTGTCGGCTCCTACGACTTCGCTGTACAGTTCGTCCAGATGACCGGTCATTCCGTCTTTCTGCTTTACAAGCTGGTCGTGAAGCCATCCTTCCGCCTTGATCGCTCCGATAGGAAGTTCTGTGAATGATGTCGGCATAAGAGGATGCCTGTTGAATATATATTCCTGCGCGGAGGCGCTTACAGCCAATGCCGCAGATACTATGATAATCAATGCTTTTTTCATGTCTTATTTCTTGAAGAATCCTATAGTTGACTTGACTGCACGCCAGCTGTCATCCTTATGGTTGATCATTCCTGAGCCATCTATCCACATTCCTGTGGATCCTCCGCCGTCGAGGTTCATAGCGTGTACGCATCCGATGCTCTTCATTATCGGACCTAGCTCCTTTATGTATGCTCCCTGGCTCGCGTCTATACGTCCGTCGCATATGAAGAGGACAATCCTGCCGTCCTCAGTCACACCCACAGCTGTTCTGTCAGGGTGAGCGGAGTAAACACTCGACTCGTTCCAGCACTCGAAGTTGGTATAATAATGGGTGTCGTCCACCATTGAGTTGTCCGCACAGACCTTTCCGTCATAGAGGACCATAGGGCCGCAGCTGATGGCGTAATAAGGATTCCAGTCAACGGCTGGAACTGGAGATGAGGCACTTACCTTGCCGTATTTAGCCTGTCCTGTAACGCTTGGCTGAGGTCTGTCGTAGTAGTAGAAAGTACCCTGCTGAGGTACTCCCACCCAATACGCTCCCGCTTTACCGTTCTGGTCCACTCCGATGACAGGACGGGTGATCTGATAAAGCTGATTGTCAGTAGCCCAGTAGCATCCTTCGATTTCTCCATGCCACTGCTGGGTCATCTGGCCTTCAGTTATGATCACGCCTATGTTGTAGTTACCGTAGATGGCTCCGTTTATGAGTGCGAGGCAGTCTCCGGCCTCTTCTGCCTGGGATGCCACGGTCTTCTTCGAACCTACAGTTTCCGGATACAGTACTCTGAAATCCACCTGCGCCGGATCTGCAATTGCGTACCACGCATTGAAGTTGCGTCCGTTAAGTTGCGAGGTGGTCTTGAATACCTCGACTCCTTCCAGACCATAGTCCTGTTTTTCCCAGATGAGCTCCGGTGCGGAAGGCTGTGCCTCGAGTCTGACCGTCTGAGGCTCGCTGTAATGATATGTCTCGCCGTCCTTGATGAAAACGCTCATATTGTATCCCTTTCCGTCTTCGAGATATGCATTCGGCACTATCTGGAGGATTTCTGCTGAGGCCCTGAGTTCCGGTCCGGTAACCTTTATGTCGTTCACGGAAGGTTTGCCGGACTCGCTGAAGCAGATACCGTGTTCTGGGTTTGAAGCAGATGTTTTCTGAACTTTGTATGTGACTGCTATGTAGGCATAGCTTGTCTTGACAGAAGTTACTTCCGGACGCTTTTCGAGGTCAATCAAAGAAAGTTCGCAGGTGGTGATACGGGAGTTATTCACGATGGAAGTTCCTGCCGCTTGCACACCGAATGTATATGTCTTTCCAGGCTCCAGTCCTGAGAGTATGCATTCCTCACTGTCGGCTGTACTGGTGGATTCGGGCTGGTCGAAGGTGAGGCCTGTTCCCTCATCATAGAAGATGTTGTATCCGATCTCGCCTGATGTGTTGTCCTTCCATAAAAGCTTTACGCTGTGGTTGTCTGTCTGAACTGCTTTCAGATCGGAAGGCGCTGAGAGTTTTCCCGCGCTCTCCTGCTCTGCTAATTCTGAAAATGTCAGTACCTTGCAGTCGTTGATCCAGACAGTCTTCGAGTGTTTTGTCATCTCATCTGAAATGGCCTGGACACCGAAGTCATAGGTGGCTCCGCCAATCAGACCTTCGAAGGTAAATGACATTGCGTCTGCCCCGAGCGTGGTCAAAGGGGAGACATTGGAGTACTCTCCTTCTGCGCGCCGGAACACTCTGTATCCGGTCTCACCATCAGCCCGGTCATTCCAGCTGAGGCGTATTGTGGTCAGGTCGACCTGTTCGGTCTGCAGACAGTCAGGGTCAGCCAGTGCCGCCGTTGTTGCTGTCTGAGGTTTTTCAGTGCAAGCAATCGCCGTGGCCATTGCCAATATCAATGATATATTCTTCATATGTAATGTTTTTTTTCTTCTATGGATTTATACGCCGGCTCTTACTGCTTTCTCTTTGGGTTCTCTACAATGAAACGGCAGTATTCGAGATACATCTCTTTATCTTTCCGGTCCGGCGAAGCGGCCAGTTCGTACATGGCATCAGTGCCTGAATATGTGGCGATGCGTGCCTTACCATAATATCCGTTCTCCTTGAATTGTGTCATGTAATCACGGAGAAGCTGCTTGTTTCTTGCTGCCTGAGGGTTAGGCTGGCCTTTCGGTGTTCCCTGAGCATCATTATTCGTGCGCACAGTCTCCAGAATTGAAGAACTTGTACGAGCAACTCCTTCTTCGTATTGGCTCCAGCCAGATTCTCCGTGAGAACCCTCGAACTCTATCTCCATTCCGTGTCCGTATGTGTTCATTGTATTGAACACCCAGGTCCAGGATTTCTTCTGCTTTTTCTCCGGATAGTCCCAATATTTATTAGGCTGCAGCCAGGTGTAGTCGATTCCAAGCTTGGAGGTTTTATTGTAACCTGCAGCCTGATAATAAGGTATCCAGTACATTCCGTACTTTCTCGCGTGAAGGTATTCGGATACATATGGGAGTATCTTGTCCCATCTCTTATAGTTATAATTCCATCCGCTTTCTTCGCTTACCAACTCCTCTGACAGAATGTAGAAACCTGCAAGTTCAATATTCTGCGGCCCCGCCTTGTACCATGCCGCCCTGATGTAATCGATGTACCACTGGTAGGCAAGAACCTGATCAGCGGTTTTTTTGAAGTCCAGCTGTCGTCCGTCCACCTTTCCCCAGTAAGTGGTGGATGACTTTTTGTCAGTGAAATATTCCAGCATGATAGGATCAGGCATCGTGATGATGACCTTATGTTTGAATCCGGGCTGACCGATGCGTGACATAGCATCGGATATTGTCTTGTCGAGAGTTTTTATGACACCCTCGGGGGATATCCAGTAATCGGCAAATCTCTTCCAAGCCTCCTGATCTCCTGATTTTTGCCCGTCAGCAGAAATGACGAATGTTGAATTTGACCTGGAATCTTCGCTGCCAAAGAAAAGGAATGCCTCATGAAGCCATTGCTCCTTCCCGTTTTCATCAATGAAAGTGACGTGCGGCTTAAGACGTGTCTCGTTCCAAGTGTCAGGAGTCTTGCTCGTCAATCCGCCTGCAAGCAGGTCGAGGTCGGCGAAATCAAGAATTCCTTCACGCGACTTTTCCCACTCATACATACCGCTGTCAGGAATTCTCACATTCTTTTTCCATATTATGTCGGAGTCGTATCTTGACTGGGAACCGATCGACTGGACGCCTATGTCGTATGTCTGATTCTCTTCCAGATCCCTGATGTTAAGACTCATTACATCGGCATTGGTCTGTCCCACCATCGTCTGCGTCTGTATATCTGCGCTTTTGCGTGCATATATCCTGAATCCCTTGCACAGACTTTTATCTGAATCGCAGTTCCAGCTGACTGTAAGGGTGAAGTCAGCTTCCAAAGAAGCGTTTACCGAGTATGGCTCTGTCGGAGCGTTCCATCCGGCAAATGAACCGTCGTACAGGAGGATATTGTCATTTCTTTCCAGTTTCAGTACCTTGCCGCTGCTGATGACCGACCTGTGTGTCTTTGCGGTATTGGTGATGATGATGTCGAATCCCTTATAATCTCCGGGGTATGCAGTCAGATAGTAAGTCTTTCCATATGAAGAACTTCCCAGGTCTGTAAGATTGATGTAGTTCACACCGTCTGTGATTTCTTCCACTGTCGGTTCTCCGTCTGAATAGTCGATTTCAGACTCTCCTGACATCGCGATGCCTTTGTCGGAACTTCTCAGTATGAGGGATGAAGCATAGGCTGTCGGACATTTGATTGCCAGTACTGCACCTATGTTCTTGAAGTACAGATCGTCCTCTGCAGTCTTCGCGACAGAGGTGTTGGCATTGTCTGCAAATGAACCTGCTGTGGCCTTCTGCTGTGTCGGTATCCTCACTGAAATTGTATTGTTCTGCGGGTCAAATCCCGAGCCGGAAGAGGCCGGGTATACCGCGAAATACGAATCGGCGGATTCCGTCATACCTTTGAAGGTGGCTTTGCGCCCCTGGTTTTCAAGCGTGATGTCGGTGAAAACTGTACCGGCGGTGTTATTGGCCGAATAAACCTTTATATAATCATTGTTGTCCCAGAGGATGGCGTTTCCGGGTCCGAGAGCTGTCCTTGTGGCAGGGGAGTCTGAGTTTTCCAGCAGGCAGGTAAACTCCTTGGTGCGTAGAGTGCTGAACTCTTCTTCTGCTCCGGTGCATGAAATCAGGCATAAGAGCATCGCTGACAAGAATATAGTGTTCTTCATTTCTTCAGATTTTAATCTTCATGACCATATACCTCCGAAGTCTTCCTGATCGTTGTAGGATTCTCCTGTACTTCCGGAGAGTATGCGGCCTTCTGAGAGGATTTCAATGATTTCTATGATTGGAGTCTGGTATATTTTCATTGCAAACTTATTTTACGGGGCAAAAATACTAAAATTGTATTGGAATTTGCAAGAATTTCCGTACTTTTGCACCACACTACACCACACATAATTTAAAATCCTCATTTTTCGACATATGAAAGCACTGCACAAGTATTACAAATGGGAGGTTCTGGGCTTGCTCTGGATGGCTTATCTTCTCAATCAGGCAGACCGTCAGGTCTTCAATACAGTCCTTCCGGCAATCCGCGATTCTCTCCATCTTACAGACACCTCTGTCGGTCTGATCGCGACTATCTTCAACCTCTGCTATGCTTGTATGGTGCCTCTGGGAGGAATGGCAGGCGACCGTCTCAGCCGCAAGTGGGTAACTACGATTGCCATTATATTCTGGAGCGTCGCTACGATGTTCACCGGACTTGCTACCGGAGTGGTAATGCTCATTCTTATGCGAAGCGTTGCTACCGGAGGAGGAGAGGCCTTCTTCGGTCCGGCCAATTATTCGCTTCTGGGACAATATCATACCGATACAAGGGCCCGGGCGATGTCGATCCATCAGACTTCTTATTATGTAGGTGTCATTCTGGCCGGCTGGCTGGCGGGTTATATCGCTGACAAGCTTGGCTGGCAGTATTCATTCATCATATTCGGTGCCGCGGGTATCATCTGGGGCATCGTCATGGCCATCCGTCTGAAGGACAAGAAGGAGGCTGCCGGTCAGGCTGGAAATGAAGGCAGTGCTGTGATTTCAAGCGAAGTCGAGCAGTCTAAGCCAGGCATCTTTGATGGATTCAAGACCGTCTTCACCACTCCTACAGCCCTGGTGCTCACTGTCGGCTTCAGCGGATTCATCTTCGTGATCACCGGTTACATGACCTGGGTTCCGGCATTCCTTCAGGAGGAGTTCGGTCAGACGCAGGCTGTCGCAGGATTCAATTCAATGTTCTGGACATATGCGGCCGCATTTGCCGGAGTCCTTCTCGCAGGTACTCTTTCTGATAAGATCGCAGTACGTGACCGTAAGGTACGTATGGTGATTCAGGGTATAGGCCTCATCCTTGGCGCCGCATTCCTCTTCTTCGTGAACGGTGACATGGCTCTCTGGGCTGTTTACTTCTGCTTTGCCGGCTGGGGCTTCTTCAGAGCGTTCTTTGATGCGAACATTTATACAGTATTATATGATGTGACCCCCGCAAGACTTCATGCTTCCTGCTCGAGTGCGCTCATCACTACCGGCTTTGCTGTCGGAGCGCTTGCTCCTGTTATCCTCGGTGCGATGAAGGACAGTATGGGAAGCCTTTCGGCTACTTTCCCTGTGCTTGGAGCCGTATGGGTTCTCTGCGGTATCCTGATGCTGATCGTAAGCAAGACCAGTTATCAGAAGGATTATGACAAGATCAAAAAGTAACTATAATGAAACCTGAATTAAAAGCAAGGAAGCCGAAAGCAGGTGTACTGCTTATAGCTTCACCAAGATTCAAGAACCTGTCTGGTCCGCAGCGCGGAACATACGGAGAAAGAAAAGAGAAAGCTGTCAAGGAAATCCTGGGTACTATGGACTTCCTTGACGTTGTATATCCCGGCATAACCTACGAAAGAGAGGATGCCCAGAAGGCGATGGACCTTTTCTATGCAGAGAAGGTAGACTTCATCTATGCCGAATTTCTGTCATGGAGCGAGGATTTCGCATGGATCAGATTCCTCCGTGATTGCCCTGAAATTCCTATCATTTTCTGTAATGCGGCCAAGCCGAGGATGACATTCGAAACCACTCTTGATGAGGACGACTTCGTGGATTATCTCTGTGCAGGTACGCTTGTCGGTTCGCTTGAGGCATCCGGCAGTGTGAGGAGAGTTCCTCGCAAGAACGTCAAGACCATCATGGGCACACGTGAGCAGGTGACTGAGAAGCTCCGCATCTATGCCAATGCCGCAAGGACCCGTGCTATCCTCCGCAAATCAAATGTCGGCCTTATGGCCAATATGAACGAGGCAATGTGGAGCACCTACATTGACAATTACGACCTCTTCACAAAGATAGGTCCGGAGGTTCACTACCTCCCTTACAGTGACTACGGCATCGAGATCGATAACCTGACGGATGAGGAAGTGAAGGCCTATGCGGACGAGCTTACCGCCAAGTATAAGATGATGGAGGATGTGGAATATGACAAGTTCATAGGATGCGTGAAAGCTACCCTCGGTATCAAGAAGCTTGCTGAAAAGAATGACATCGACTGTTATGTTTATAACGACATCGACCAGGCTACTTTCAAGACGGCCGGATGCAGGGCAGGTTTCTATCCGCAGTGGTTCAATGAAAATGTAAGCGTTCTTGTACCTGAGGCAGATATCGGAGCAGGAATCATCACATATGTCCTCAAGCTTATGACAGGCAGGAATGTCAATTTCGTGGAGCCGTTCCACATCGAGGACGATTTCGGTACATTCGCAGGCGGTCATGCCGGTCCTAACGACCACAATGATCCTCAGTGGCAGGAGAATGTCATCATTTCACGTGATGTACGTTTTGCAAAGACACATTGGAAGTATGCCGGAGCTCCTTTCGCATGGTATCGTTTCAGCCCGGGAATGAAGACTGTCGCAGGCCTTTATGAGGAGAACGGCAAATATAAGCTGATCACTTTCCTTGCCGAGAGCCTTTCAGAACAGGATACACCACAGAGCGACAAGAAGCATCTCCTTGCTACTTACAGCCATACCATCTTCAAGCCGGTAGTGCCTGTGAAGCAGCTCTGGGAACAGGTTCTGCGCATCGGGGCTACACAGCATTACGCCATCGTCGATGGCGACTGGCGTAAGGAGCTGGAAGACTTCGCCGAGATCATGGGTTTTGAATTTTATAATATCAAATAAGGGAACATTCCAAGCTGAGACAATATTGAATTGAAAATTTAAAGGTATAAGATAATGAGTTTTATGTACAACCCGTTTCCGTTTGATGATCCGAAGCCGATCAACAGACCGAAACTTTCAGAAAAGACAATCGAGTCAATCGTGACAGGAGGAACTCCTAATGTCGCAAAGAAATTTGTAGCAAACCTCGCAGACAGAATAAAGTCTGAAGGTGTAATCGTCGGAATCGACGGATATACGACAGCAGACTGGAATCTTTTCCTAAACCTTCTTGCGCGCGAATGCGTCATCAACGGTGTCGAATTCGAGGTGGTGGATTCCCTCAAGGCTGTTCTCAAGCCGGGCAAGGAAATCGACGAAATGATCGACCCTCTTCTTATATGGGATACTAAGATCGACCCTACACTTCTTTTCGGAAAGCTTTACCACGGTGGCTATATCGGTCTTTTTGACGAGGCTAAGGTGGCTGATTTCCAGAAGAGCGTACCTTCGATGAAGACTCCCGGCAAGCTCGTTGTCGTAGCCGGATACGGCAGTATGATTCCGGAATTCCGTGATATGTATGACATAAAGTGCTGGTTCGATATCACTCCGATGAAGACGATGCTCCGTATCAGAGGCGGAGAATATGCCAATATCGGCAAGGATCGTCCGGGTATCATAAACCGTATCATCCGTCGTTGCTACTACTGCGACTTCGAGTGCGCGGTCCAGCTCAGAAAGGACCTCTGGAAGAACAATGTTCCGGACTTCTACTTCCTTGACAATGATCCGAAAAAGCTTCAGATGATGCCTTTCGAATCATTTGCAGACATCTGCTCAGAGCTTGTCAAGTATCCGTTCCGTGCAAAGCCTTGCTACCTTGAGGGTGTATGGGGCGGCTCATATATGAAGAAATACCGCAATCTTCCTGAGCAGATGAAGAATGCCGCTTGGGTGTTCGACTTCATTCCGATGGAGGTCAGTGTCCTCGTGGAGGCAGGAAAGGAGATGCTCGACATCAATTACTGCTCATTCGTACATAAGGAGGGTGTCAATCTCATGGGAGAGAAGGCTGTAGCAAAATACCAGGGATATTTCCCTATCCGTTTCAACTGGGATGACTCATACCACTCGACCGGTAACATGTCCATCCAGTGTCACTCAGGCGGAAAGTACAATGTCGAGAACTACAACGAGTTCGGTCGTCAGGACGAAAGCTACTATGTGGTTGTGACCGGTCAGGATGCGAAGACATACATCGGATTCCGAGATGACGCCGACATTCCTCAGTTCTTCAAGGAGATCGAAGATGCTGATACAAAGAAGATCCCGTGCGACTATGAGAAGTATGTAAGCTACGAACCATCTGTACCAGGTCTTCAGGTGATGCTTCCTGCTGGAACAATCCACTCAAGCGGTCGAAACCAGGTGATTCTTGAGATCGGTTCGCTTACCATAGGTTCGTATACCTACAAGATGTACGACTACCTTCGTCTGGATTTCGATGGCAAGCAGCGTCCTATCCACACAAAGCTCGGCGAGGAGGTTGTAAACCAGGAGAGAAGATACTCGGCTATCCACGACCCTGAAAACAAGGACTACATCGTCCAGAAGCCGCGTCTTGACGCAGAGGGTGAGGGCTGGAAGGAGTATATCCTCGGTGAGAACCCTCAGATGTATATCTCGCTCCGTCGCCTCGAGTTCGAGAAAATGTGCGAGCAGGATACCAGGAACGAGAAGTTCCATGTGCTTACCCTTGTGGACGGTGACAGAGCGCGCGTCCGCAGTGTAGAGTATCCTGAACGCTATTATGATATGGATTTCATGGATATCGTATGTGTTCCTGCCGATATGGGCAGATATGTTGTGGAGAACCTTGGCAAGGAGCCTATCAGCATCCACAAGACTACACTTCGCGAGGGATTTGAAAACGATGAGAAGTAATGCACGCATAGTCCTTCTGGATGTCGGAGGCACATTTGTCAAGTCGTCCCTTGGCATCGCCGGGCAAGGCGCTGTCGAGGGGACTTTCGAGACCATTCCGATATTGTCCGATGGAACTGCACAGGAGATTGAAGCTTCTTTCAAGGAAGCGGTGTCCCTGCAGGTGAGGCGTGCGCAGGAGGCCGGACACACGGTCGAAGCTGTGTGTGCCGCATTGCCAGGCCCCTTTGACTATGCTCAAGGTGTCTTTATGATGAAGCATAAGTTCGCTTCGGTCTACGGACGTTCCTTCCGTGAAATTCTCGGCGATGTCATCGGTCCGCAGGTCCGCCTTGCATTCGTGCACGATGTGAATGGAGCCCTTCTGGGTGCTCTGACAGCGGATGAATCATTCAGAAAAGGCAATGTGGCCATTTCTACATTCGGAACAGGACTTGGCTTCGCATACGCAGTGGACGGCGTTATTCAGAAATCCCCGACAGGATCTCCGGCAGTGAATCTCTGGAATGCTCCGTATGAAGGAGGTATTCTGGAAGATTTCGTTTCCAGAAGAGCGATTCTGCGCTTCTATGACCAGATGGGCGGTGTTCTTCAGCCAGGAGAAGATGTGAAGGAAATCGCCGCAAAGGCAAGGACAGGCGACATGAAGGCTCAGGAAGCTTTCCGGACAGCCGCCCGACATTATGTCTGCGGTGCACGCCAGACCCTGGAGAACTTGGGAGTCAGGCATCTCTTTTTCGCCGGACAGATCGCCCGATCGTTCGACCTTATGGAAGAGGAGATAAGAAAGGGCCTTCCGGAAAAGGTGCAGATTTCTGTTTTGGATGATATCCAGGGTACTGTACTGGTAGGAGTCACTTCGTTGTAAATAAATTAAAAACAAAATATTAACTAACCTTATTATGATGCTGACAAAACGTATTAATGGACTCAGGAAAGTGTTCGCACTCTGCCTTGTGTCCGCTTGTGCAATGCTTTCCGCCTTTGCGCAGGACAGAAATGTCACCGGTGTCATCCTGGATGAAACTGATACAGGAATCGCCGGAGCATACGTTGTAGTGAAAGGAGAGACCCGTGGTGCTATGACAGACGACCAGGGACGATTCAATATCTCTGTATCTCCTTCTGACGTGCTCGTGGCTTCATTCCTCGGATATCTTGACGAGGAGGTGAAAGTCGGTGACCAGACTAAGCTTACAATCAAACTTGTTCCTGCCGCCAACGAACTCGATGGAGTCGTGAAGGTGGCATACGGTACTCAGAGAAAGGCTTCCGTGATCGGATCCATCAGTACCGTCGATATGGGAACCCTCGCTCAGAGCCAGGGTAATCTTTCTACAAGCCTTGCCGGTAAGCTTGCCGGTGTGGTGGCTATCCAGAAGACCGGTGAGCCAGGTGCATCCGCTGATTTCTGGATCCGTGGTGTGAGTACCTTCGGTGCCAATTCCACACCTCTTATACTCGTCGATGGTGTAGAGCGTAGCATGGATATGGTGGATACAGAGGACATCGCTTCACTTTCTATTCTTAAAGATGCCTCTGCAACAGCACTTTATGGTGTACGTGGTGCGAACGGTATCGTTCTCATCACTACACGTCGCGGTTCTGAGTCAAAGCCTCAGCTTTCTGTAAAGGTGGAGACAGGTGTGACTTCTCCAGTGAAGCTTCCGGAAATGGCAAGCACAGGCGAGTTCATCGACTTCCTTAACAATATGTATGTTAACAGCGGCCAGACTGCGATCTTCAATCCCTATCAGAAAGAACAATATCTCGCTACCGAAATGGGACTTCCTGGAGCCGATCCTGACCTTTATCCAGCTGTGGACTGGGTGAACGAGACCTTCAAGAACCAGGCGATGACTACCAAGGCAAACATCGGTGTGTCCGGCGGTACAAAGAGCGTTCGTTACTATGTGGGTGGTTCATACTATCTGGAAGATGGTATCCTCAATACAGCCGCTAATGACCGTTATGACGCACAGATGAGCTACCAGAGATTCAACTTCCGTACAAACGTGGATATCAACCTTACATCTTCGACAGTGCTCGGAATGAATGTGTCGACACAGTTCACAGTGAAGAACTCTCCAGCGGCAGGCCTTGATGCTCTCCTTACTCAGACCATGACGATGACCCCTACGGCGATTCCGCTCAAGTATTCTGACGGAACCCTCGCTTCCATCAAGGGAACTCCTAACCCTTACAACCTCTTGAACGAGCGTGGTTATTCGAATTCAAGCAGCAATGTGGCTCAGTCTACAGTATCCCTTACTCAGGACTTCTCGGATTTTGTCACAGAAGGCCTTACAGCCCGTATAGCATTCTCTTTCGACGCTACAAACAACAATACTTTGAACCGCAGCATCCTGCCAAAGACGTACAGAGCTATCGGCAGAGGCGAGCCTACAGAAGATAACCCTCTCGGACCGCTTCAGTTCGAGGTGATCGATGACTATGCAGGTTACATCACACTCGGCACCTCACACAGCGGTACACGCTACATCAACTTCGAGGGATCTGTGAATTATGAGCGTCAGTTCGCTTATGCCCACCGTGTAAGTGCAATGGTACTGTACAGCATGCGTTCGCTCTCACATACTCATCCAAGCTCATATATCGCGGCCTTCCCATATAAGTCAATGGGTGTTGCATCACGCGCAACCTATTCATACAAGGATCGTTACTTCTTCGAGTTCAATATGGGTTACAACGGATCCGAGAACTTCGCTCCAGGCCACCGCTTCGGTTTCTTCCCTGCAGTCGCCGTGGGTTACATGATCAGCAACGAGCCTTGGTGGGAGAGTATCTCAGACGTAGTAAATCTTCTCAAATTCAAGGCATCTTATGGTGCGGTAGGTAACGACCAGATCGGAGGAAGCCGTCGTTTCGCTTACAATACTACCATCAATACAGGAGCAACAGGTGCGGCGTGGGGTACAGTTCCTAACTCGTCTGCAACAGGTTACACCACAGTGGGCGGTATCACAACTGCCGAGATGGGTAACTCAGAGGTAGAGTGGGAGCAGGCTACAAAGGGCAATGTCGGAGTCGAGCTCGGCCTCTTCAATGACCTCACCATCCAGGCTGACCTTTTCCGCGACTATCGTGACGGTATCTTCCTCATGCGTCAGTCGACCCCATCAGCCATCGGTCTTCAGAAGGACCAGTATGTGAACATCGGAGAGATGCTCAACAGAGGTTTCGATATGTCGGTAGTTTATGACCATACATTTGCAAACGGTCTTAACGTTTCGGCAAGAGGTAACTTCACATTCA
>JAEIGA010008260.1_pt1 | contig 15767 bp, 16 predicted proteins | sample 9270691 | NCBI WGS metagenome assembly JAEIGA01 (sample SAMN17057246, study PRJNA624740) | gut metagenome | biome: biome; isolation source: fecal sample | host: Bos grunniens | place: China: Xizang | collected 2019
CCTATGTGACCGACCGCGCCGGGCACGACCTGCGCTACGCCATCGACTCCACCAAGCTCAAGAACGAGCTGGGCTGGGAACCCTCCCTCCAGTTCGAGGAAGGCATCGAAAAGACCGTGCGCTGGTATCTGGACAACCAGGAGTGGATGGACAACATCACCTCCGGCGCGTACGAAAAATATTACGAGGATATGTATAAAGACCGCTAATGGACAACATACCTACAGAGCCCGCCATTATTGACCTGCCCAAGTTTCTGGACAGGCGCGGCAACCTGTCATTCATCGAACAAGGGCAGCATATTCCCTTTGATATCGCGCGCACTTACTGGGTCTATGATGTGCCCGGCGGAGAGACGCGCGGGGGGCACGCCTACCGGCAGAATCAGGAACTCATCGTAGCCCTTTCCGGTAGTTTTGATGTGGTGCTCACCAACGCCGCAGGCGAGCGCAGAGTGTGGCACATGAACCGCTCATACTATGGTCTCTACGTGCCCAGCATGTGGTGGCGGGAAATGGAGAATTTCTCTACCAATTCACTGGCTCTGGTGCTGGCATCCACCCCGTATAATCCGGAAGATTACATCCGCGATTTCGACCAATTCAGAAAGGAGGGCGTATGAAGAAGAATTCCGTGTACGATTGCTCCATTGTTGAGCTCGATAAGCACCACCACGAGAAAGGCAACATCACAGTGGTGGAAAACGGCGTGTCCGTCCCCTTCGGCATCAAGCGGGTCTACTACCTCTACGATGTTCCCGGCGGTGAAAGCCGCGGTGGCCATGCCCACAAGGACCTCTACCAGCTCATCGTGGCTGCCAGTGGAAGTTTCACCGTCACGCTGGATGACGGCAAGGTCAAGCGCACCTTTCTGCTCAACCGCCCCTACCAGGCGCTCATGGTCGTTCCCGGCATCTGGCGTACGTTAGATGATTTTTCATCAGGTGCAGTCTGCCTGGTACTGGCTTCTGAATGCTATACAGAGGAGGATTATATCCGTGATTATGATGAATTTATAACCTACACCAAACGGTAACATGATTCACCCCACAGCCGATGTACAAACATCTCAGATTGGTGCAGGAAGTGTTGTCACAAAAAACATTCCCCCCAACACCGTGTGGTATGGCAACCCGGCAGAACACCGTGGCTATGTGACCGACTGTGGCATTCTACTGGATTTAGATTTTAAAGACAAGGACGGAATATTCCACCCCATCGACTGATTATGATTCCTTATCTTCCCCTCAAGGATGCAACCCATGTCCTCAGCGGAGACAATCATGGTGACATCGCCTACAGAGAACGCCACCAACTTTCATTCTCCGGGAACATCGCCCTGGTGCTGCCTTCTGAAGAATATACGGAGGATGGTGATTACATATGAAGTTACAAAGATGTTCTCGATTATAGAAATACATTATCATGAATACAATTACAGACAAACCCATCGTGGTCATTCTTGGTGGTAACATTTTGAATTTCGGCGTATATGAATATTGCAAGAATAAGGGGTATAACACCGTAGTAGTCGACTGGTCGCCTAACGCGAACCTGAAAGGAGATTTGTTCTTGTGCATTGATGTCAAGGATTACCAAGCCATCATTGCAGCACTTCGGGATCATAACATTACGGACATAGCCGGAGCCTATACTTCTATAGACCTGGCCGTGCGCTCTGTTAACATGATTAATCGGCACTATGGCTTATCGTCGATGCCTGATGCCGCATTGGATAATTGCCTGCAAAAGGCGCAGATGACCAGAATATGGCAGGAGAACAACCTTCTGAACCGTTATTCTCAGCTATTCGAGAACTATGATAGTGAAATTGAAAAACTGGCGGAGGAAAAGAAGATTATTCTCAAGCCGAACATTTCCGCAAGTTCACGTGGAATCACTATCATTGATAAGGGGGGTGATGTCAATACTCTAGCAAATGCATTTGAAAAGGCAAAACGAGAATCGTACGACAAAAAGGTGATTGTTGAAGAGTATGTAGAAGGTCAAGAGTTCACCTGCGAAATGCTTGGCGATCATGAGGGTAATGTCTCTGTGTATGCGATTTCGGTTAAATATCATACCGAAAACACAACCAACAATAAAATCGCAGTAAAACTGCACTACAACAGTAATATTTACCCGGATTCCATATACGAAAAGATTGCAGAAACGGGTAAGGCCTGCTACCGTAGTCTGGGTTTTAAATCCTGTTTCGGTCATCTCGAAATCCTGATGAAACCGGATGGTACACTCTCTCCGGTTGAAATCGGGGCTCGCTCCAGTGGATATATTGCTAATCCGCTGGTGACGCTGGCCAGCCAGCATGATTTCTTTGGCGGTTACTTGTCGATGCTCTCTGGCGAAAAACTTCCCCCGAGGGATTATATCAATGGGTCAGGTTCTTCCATGTACTTCTTTTACGATATCCCATATGATACAGAAGTCGTTCATCCATGCAGCCTGATGGAATTTCTTCCCTACGGTGTTGTATCATCGTACCATAATCGGTCCAAACTGATGACAAATGGGTACAGGTTCTCTCAGATTACCAACGACAATGAACGCATCGGGTATGAAATCATTTCCGGTAGCCGGGATTTGATGAGTATTGGTACCATTTGCCAGGCTGAAACGAAATTCATTTCTAAACTCACAGGAAAATGATAAAATTTTACGACAGTCACGCACATTGCATAAAAAAACAGCAAGGAGGATTTCTGATAGGTTTGGAAGGAGCTCCGCATTTTGAGGGTACCTTGACCAATCAGGGAGTCTTCGAACAGTCTTCTACCAACAGTAACATCTTGCCCTGTTATTACATCACGAATCTTCGCAATGAAGTTCCTGATGAAACGTTCATTAAGTATCATCCCCGCAGAGAACAATACTCTGCAGAAGAGGTCATTGCAGACATTCGCACCAGAAAATGCAAATTATGCATTATTGACACCCTGAACCAGCCATATTGGTCCTACCTGGATTACTGGAAGGTAGTTCAGACTTTTCCCGATATCCTTTTTATCCTGCCTCACGCCGGAGGATACGATATCTTGGATTTTATCAAGATTCTGGATTTTACGCGGAATGTCTACTTGGATTTTTCAATGACGCAGGAATATTTCGGATGGTGTGGCAATCGTCCGCGGCTGGAGCATGTCGCGAGCTGCATTGATTATGCACTTGCTTCGCCCAAGTTGAGTAAAAAAATATTTTATGGTTCCGATGAGCCCTTTTTCTCACAAGAGGATGCTTTAAATAAGTATCTCCAGCTCAAAAATGCGGAGGATATACTTGAAAATAATTTTAGAAATGCATTAAACCGCCTATAGTTATGAATATAATACAAGAAGCAATCAATCATATTGAAGCAAATCGCATCTCTACAACTGAAATTGGGGATGTATTGAATAAGTCGGGGCAGATTGCAGGAGTAAAGCCTCTTAATCCTGGTATGTTTCGGGCAGGAGAAGTTGCATTCATTTACGCGATCAACAATAGCAACTACGAGGTTCACGAACAATTGGCAGACATGGATGTTGAAGGGAAGATCCTCTTTGTTTATAACATCAATTGTGACAGAGCCATTTTTGGCGATCTTGTGTCCAAATATATCATTTTATACAAGAGGGCAAAAGCCATAGTCATTAACGGTAAACTGCGTGATGCCCATACTTTGATTAAGGAAAAGTACCCTATCTGGCTGGAGGATGTCAGCCCCATAGGCTGCGTCAATAAACCCAACGGAGAACCTATTGACCCTGCGTATTATGAAAAACTGAAAGAAACGTACGAAGGCTCTATCATGGTATGTGATGACAGCGGTGTTGTCATGATTCCCAAAGATAAAATAAACGAACAGCTGATTACTAAACTGCAGTTCATCGAATTTCAGGAAGACATATGGTTCTACTGTCTTGATGCTCTCAAAATGTCAACGTTTGACATTGTCTGCAAAAAGAAGTACCTGCAGAACAAAGTTATTAATGACGACATGATCAATAAGCTCAAAGAGCTTCAAAATAACATCAGCTAATAAAGATCTCCAGGTTCCCCACGAAGATGCAACCGCCACACACGGCGAAGAAATCCAGGCTGCAGTCAAACGTGAGGGGTATAGTCACAAAATCATGGACAGTGAGGCATACGTGCAGACGGAAAACAAGAATACCAAAGACAAATAGAATATGATGAAATCCATTTGGCAGAATCCGGTATATACCATACCCCCCAATCCACAAAGCCTGCAGGAGAGCTCTTTCCTTGAGCACCTGGCGGGACTGCGCGGCATAGCGATTCTTTTAATCATTTTCTTCCACTTAATGCCCCAATATGTACCCAATGGGTTCCTGGGGGTGGATATCTTCCTTGTTGTGACCGGGTATCTCCTTTATCTGAATCTGCAGCGCAAGGGACTCAACGCGGGAGAGTTTCTTACCAAACGGGTCCTGCGTATCTTCCCCCCCCTTATTGCCACAGTACTGATTACCTTGCTGCTCGCCATCGGTCTGATGCACTACACAGATGTGCTCACATCTGCTAAGACTGGTATATCCGCGCTTTTAGGATATTCCAATGTAGAACTCAGGAAAAGTCTGGATGGCTACTTCGCGGAAGATTCATCATATCATCCACTTGTTCACACGTGGTATCTTTCTGTGACCATTCAGCTCTATCTCATCTTTATGGTGGGGTGTTTCATTTTCAGGAAAGTTCCGCGTAAAATCACGATTATCATTCTGAGTCTCATCGCCCTGGTAACGCTCTACTTTACATACCGATACGAAATAGAACAATTTTTCCGTTCATTTGGAATTGTATTGGGCAACGAGCGTGGACCGGAATCCCACTTCAAAACACTGCCCAGAATCTGGGAACCTCTAGCAGGTATTTTAGTATGTTTCCTGCCATGCACCAGCAATAAAACGAAGGCCACGTTGCTGACGGTACTAGGGCTTGCACTCCTCCTGATACCAGCATGTTGCCCAGTAGAAGCATTTGGACGCTGCGCGCTTCTGGTTGTCGCCGGTACCATGCTGGTATTGAAATATACCACGGAGAGTTGTATTTCCGCCATTCTGACAAATAAGGCATTCCTCTGGATTGGAGGCATATCATTCTCTCTTTACCTGGTGCATATTCCTATTTTCGTATTCTTCAGGGAAATTATCTTTTTTGCACCAAAAACATGGCATTTCGTAGCGATGCTCAGTATAACCCTTGCAGCAGGGTGGATTTTATACCATGCGGTGGAGAAGAGACGCTTCAGCATGAAATTCACCCTGATTACATGGCTTGGCGTGTTGCTACTCAGTGCAGCCGTTCTGAGCACAGGCGGGCTCAGGAATTACATATTTGTAGAAAGCAACTCTGTCACCCCGAAGAATCACAAGGGCTGGAAACAGCATACACTTACTCAGACAGCTGAGGGATACAACAATACCCTGTTAAGGCAGTGGCCCAATCTGATGATCCTTATCGACGACACAATCAATCTGAAGAAGCAAGCCACACTAACTCCTCCATTTCTCCAAATAGGAAACAGCGATATTGCACCTTCATTCATTCTCCTGGGTGACTCACACGCTAATTGCTTATACATGGGACTGGATAACATATTCCGCAAAGCCAACAAGAGTGGAATATATGTACAAATGAGGGTTACGCCATATGTCAACCTCCACTTCCCTCCGGAATCGTACACTCGGGAACAAGCCGAGGCCATGTTCAGCTATTTGGAGGCTCACCCTGAGCTTAAGACTGTATTCCTGATTAATCGCTATACCAGTCGGCTTCACTCCCCGGCTAAAGCAGCTGATTGGGATGGTAATAAGATATCGCTTACACCTGAAATCATGCAGAAAGCCATGGAACCTTTCCTGGTCAGGCTTAAGACCATGGGGAAGAACGTAGTTGTCTTTACACCGACTCCGGAATCCTCGAAGGGAATACCATTCCGTTATGTGCGGTGGTGCCTTCGATGGGGTAAGAATATGGATACTGAGAAAATCTCCATTTCCAGGGCCGAACACGAAACCTACAATAAGGACATATTGGACATACTGACCACCATGGAACGCAAAGGACTTTGCTCTCTAATCAGGCTGGGTGAAAATGCGTTTAATGATTCTGGTGTTTTTTATACCATTTTGAACGGGGAGCCTCTCCTCTGGGACAGCAATCACCTCACCTCCGCGGGGGGCACATATATAGCAGAACAATCTCAGGAAAGTATCTTTAAACACGTAGATGCACAATTGACAAAACCAGAATAGCTCATTCCTTCCATTCACAACAAATCAAAAGAAAACCATGATACCCTTTCTCTCACTCAAAGACGTAACCGCTGCTCACGGCGACGAAATTCAGGCTGCGGTCAAGCGAGTCGTTGATAGCGGCTGGTACCTGCAAGGCGAAGAAAACGCCCGCTTCGAGCAGAACTATGCCGCCTACCTCGGCGTGGAGCATTGCATTGGCTGTGCCAACGGGCTGGATGCCCTCATCTGGATATTCCGCGCCTACCTGGAACTGGGCATCATGCAGCCGGGTGATGAGGTGATTGTACCCGCCAATACCTATATTGCCTCTATCCTGGCCATCACAGAAAACGGGCTCACCCCGGTGCTGGTGGAACCGGATATGAACACTTACCAGCTGGATGGCAGCAAAGTGGAAGCCGCTATAACGCCGCGCACCAAGGCAATCATGATTGTGCACCTATACGGCCAGTGTGCCTATACCGAGCAGATTGGCGAGCTTTGCGCCAAATACAACCTGAAGCTGGTGGAAGACAACGCCCAGGCCCACGGCTGCCGTTTCCAGGGAGGAGCCCGCACCGGCAGCATCGGCGATGCCGCAGGGCACAGCTTCTACCCCGGCAAAAACCTGGGAGCTTTGGGCGATGGCGGTGCCGTGACCTGCAAGGATGATGAGCTGGCAGCCTGCATCCGGGCTCTGGCTAACTATGGCTCCACAAAAAAATATGTTTTCAAGTACACGGGACGCAACAGCCGGTTGGATGAAATCCAGGCCGCTGTGCTGGATGTGAAGCTCAAGTACCTGGACGAAGACACCGAAAAACGCCGCGCCGTGGCCCGTTACTATGTGGAAAACATCAAGAACCCCGCCATCATCCTGCCGCAGGTGCCGGACTGGCAGGCGCATGTATTCCACCTCTTCCCTATCCGCTGCACCCGCCGCGACGAATTGCAGCAATACCTGGCAGATAATGGGGTGCAGACGGTCATCCACTACCCCATTCCCCCGCACAAACAGGAATGCTACAAGGAATGGAATGAGCAGAGCTACCCCATCACGGAGCAGATTCACCAGGAAGAGCTTTCGCTACCTATCGGTCCCACGATGCCGCAGGAAATCGTTCAGAAGGTAGTAAGAATCATTAACCAGTTTGCCTGATTCAACCACCAGAATCATTCCTCAACGCTATATGCAATACTTCCCAAAACTACATCATCTGATTAGGGACAACAAGGTCCGCTTCCAGAAACTGATTGACAACATCCAATCAGCCGGAAGTCTGCGGGCTCGTTGTGCGCGTGCTTACGAGGCAGCAACCTACGCCACCCGTCACAATACGGATGTATTCTCCTCTGCGGAAATTGAGGCTCCGTTTCTTGAGCTGGCCGAACTTGTTGAAGCGCCGATGAGCGAATCATATGAGGAGGGCACAGTGCTGCATGTAGCTACAGAGGTATACAATGTAGGCGGTCATAGCCGCTGTGTGGAGCGCTGGGTGCAGCTCATGAGCGAGCAGCGCCACAGTTGCTATCTGATCAACCAGCAGGCACCAGTGCCCGCGCGCCTCACTGAGCTGGTAGCTGAGCGCCAGGGGGAGATTCTGCTGGCAGACCCAGCCGAAAGCATGGTGTCCCGTGCACGCAAGCTGCGCACTTTTGCCAGCCGCTTCCAGTACGTGGTACTGCATACTCACATGAACGACCCGGTTGCACTTATTGCCTTTGGTACAGAAGCGTTCAAGCGCCCGGTTATCCTCTTCAACCACGCCGACCACATATTCTGGCTGGGAGCATCGGTCGCTGATTATGTGGCGGATATCGGAGACAGTCTGCATAATCTTACCGTGATGCGGCGCGGGATTCCCCGTGCATTTGTATTGCGCATCCCGTCTGAAAAGACCGGTATGCAGGCTTCAGACCAGACCAAGGCACGTGAACAATTGGGCATTGCACCAGAGCAGAAAATGATTTTTGTATCGGGCCATGCTCGAAAGTTTGACCCAACCGGAAAACCGGATTTTGCAGATATCATCCAGCAGGTGGCAGAGGTTGAACCCGGCGTGCATTTTTACTTGGCGGGTGTATCAGACAAGCAGGAGCTGTGGGCTAAGCTTACGCCCGATGTACGCGCCCGAATCACCTTTACCGGACGCCTGGACTACAAGACCCAGTATCCCCTGTATCTGGCAGCGGCAGATTTGGTTATCAACAGTTACCCGGTAGGCGGCGGCACCGCCATTATTGATGCCATCCGTGCAGGGAAGCCCCTGCTGGCGCTCAGTATTGTAGGGCAGCCCGGTTTCTTGGAGAAGAGCCAGTCATATTGTGCCACCGTGCAGGAACTTGCCGACAAAGCCAGCAGAATGCTCTCAGATGCAGAGTATCGCGAAACCCTGCGCCGCGAACTTTTCGATAACTGGCAGACGGAAAACAGCCCGGAAGCCTGGGCTGACCGTTGCCGAGAGCTTTACTCCCTGCTGCCGGAATACCACCGTATATACCAGATAGAGCCGTCCCTTACAGATGCCGGAATCTCTGATATTTCACTTGTAACCTGCATGTGGACTGAACCGGACCCCAGCTGGTTTAAAAGAGCCAGAAGATGGGTCTTTTTCAAAAACAAGCGGGAAGGGATGCTGAATATTCTGGGTGTGAATTTCTGGCGTCGCAAGCAGGAGGAACTCGTGTTCCGCAAAGGAGAGTTGCTTTGAACCATATTTTACCAGTTCCAGATAACCGTCATGACTATCATTGCCAGCTTGAAACGTTATTTTGGCGCAATGTTTATCAGCGATAAGCAGCAGCGCAGAAAATACAAGGACGAATTTAAGGAAAGAGAATGGCGGAAGCTTGCAGCCAGGCAGAAGTGGGGCGTTTCGTATTCTGTATTTGATGGCGAAGAACTGCTTGAGGCCAGTATACGCTCCATTCGCTCCAGCGTGGATTACATCAACGTTGTCTGGCAGAGCATTTCCTGGTATGGGGCACCTGCCAATGAAGGCCTGCTACCTTTACTCCTTCGCCTGAAGGAAGAAAAACTCATTGATGAGCTCATTGAGTTTACACCAGACCTTTCGTTGAAAGCAGGCAGGAACGAAACCCGGAAGCGCAATGTGGGTCTGGCGGCGGCACGCAAAGCGGGTTGCACATACTTCATGCCCATGGATACGGATGAGTTCTACAAGGCTGAAGAAATGGAAGCAGCCAAGGAATTCATACTTCAACAAAGCATTACGCATTCATATTGTGCGCAGAATGCTTATGGCACCAAGCCCACGGAATTAATTCTTGCTGCTACATGCTGCTGCACTTTCTTTACAAAACTCACACCGTTTTCCAGACATAAGAACGATAAGCATGTAATAGCCTTGGTTGATCCCACCCGCAAGATTTCGCACATTCCATGGTTCCTGGGTGGAAGCCGGCATTATTTCCTCCACATGGTCAGGATGAACCATTTCTCACTGATTCGCAAAAACATTTTAAAGAAACTACAGAACTCCAGTAATGATGATGTACGCGCGCTGACGTGTGCAGGTGATTCTGAATGTGCAAAACTCACATGCCCGGATTATTTTGACCTGGGTAAAATTATAGAAAAATTCTAAACCTTGTCAATTCTATTCATGAACAAGAATGCTTACAAATCCTTTGATATAGCCTACAGCATTGGGGACACATGCGCTGCATCCTTGTATTTGAGAAGATTACAGATGCGCTTTGCTTCCGGGCCGCTTGATTGGCTGGCCGGTGGTACTCTGCACACGCGAACGCAGATGATCACCTCAGACTTCAAGCTTTTCATGGAGGAATCTGATCTGGAACTCCGGGAGCGGGATTTCGGTTATGGCATTGATTTCCCTCATGACTACTACTTCAACACCTCCAATGGTCTGAAACACTACCACGATTTCAAGAAAGGAATTCCGCTTGCAGAAACATATCCGGCGGTACGGGAGAAGTACAACCGGCGCATTGCTCGCTTCCAACGGGATTTATCTACCAAGAGAGTGTTACTAATCTGGTTTTCCATGGGACAATCACACAGTGATGAAGAAGTTCTCAGTTGCTGTGAACAAATTCTGCACAAGTATGAAGCTAACCGGCAAAATATCCATTTCCTCATCATCGAGCATTCCAGCCACCCCCCCCAAAGCAATCAACTAAGCTTCAATATATTACGATACAATATAGGAACACCGGACGAAACATCCAGGGATTTCAATACAACAATGGGAAACATGCAACGTATTTCTCCTATCTTTACCCGTTACGCAGTCCGGAATTCCCGTACGCTCTTACGCCGCAAAAAAATCAAACGATTCATCATCCGCGCACTCACGGTCTTGATTCCTACGAAAAAATGGCGCCGGGAAGCCCGACGCAAAATGTACGGACAATCTGAAATAACCTGGTAAAACACCATTTTTCATAATCCTTAACACTACATACAACTCGTCAGCATTCGATAGTTCATTCCCGGAAAGCAATACTCCAGCAACTCCGGCACACGCACGCCAGCGAGATACCAGCAGAAGGTGATGACGCGAATCCGAGTTGAACAGAAGATGTCTGTTTATCCAACAATCTACTCCCCATAAAGCTATGCCAAGAGTATCCGTGCTCATGCCCATCTGGAACACGCGGGAAGAACACCTGCGTGAAGCGATGGAAAGTATCCTGAACCAGACATTCAGCGATTTTGAATATCTGATTCTCAATGACTCACCCGACAATACGAAGCTGGATGAGATTGTGGCATCGTACAACGACCCGCGCATCCGCTACGCCCGCAATGAGAAGAACGTGGGCATCACCCCCAGCCGCAATAAGCTGCTGCAGATGGCTGAGGGGGAATACATCGCCATCTTTGACCACGACGACATCAGCGAGCCCACGCGCCTGGAAAAACAGGTGGCTTATCTGGACGCGCACCCGGAAGTGGGGGTGCTGGGCAGCGCGGTGGAGGAGTTCCCGACCAACAAGAAATACTGCTACCCGGAGAATGATGCCGAGATACGCCTGGGGCTCATGTGGGGCTGCATGATTACCCACTCTGCCGCCATGGTGCGCCGCAGTGTGCTGGAGCAGCACGGCATTGCCTATGAGGAACGCTTCTCCCCCTCTGAAGACTACGCCCTGTGGTGCCGCCTGATTCCGCACACGCAGTTCCACAACCTGCCGGAGGTGCTGTTCCGCTACCGCATGCATGCGAACAATACCTCCAAGAGCCAGGCCACAAAGATGGATAATGCCACCTACGCCATCCGCGCTTTTGTGAAGGCTGATAACCCCGCCCTGTATGAGGAATACCTGCAGCGGGCAGACCATATCACGCGAGTGCGGCTCTTCGGCTGCATCCCCTTGCTTAAAATCCTTAAGAAGGGAACGCTCACGAAGGTCTACCTGTTTGAATGCCTGCTGCTCTGCAAGTACAAAACGGTCATCAAGATGCGTTGAAACGCAGCATTCCGCTTAACGCGCTATCTTCCCGCAACAACACGAAAACGATTTCAGCAAAATGAAAATTGGGGTATTAACGCATCCGCTTCTGGGAAATTATGGTGGCATTCTGCAGGCATATGCCATGGTGCAGGTGCTGCGCGATATGGGGCACGATGCATATAATCTGGAATATGAACCTCGCAACTACCTCAAACGCACCAGCAAGAAAAGCCGGCGCATCAAAGAAGCATTACGTATTCTAATGCTTAAATGGGGGTTAACCTGGTTTGATTTTCCGACCCCGCAAACGCTCAAAGTGAGCATGGCGAATTATTTCAAGAACAGACACATACCGACGCTCACGATTGAAAAGGCAGGTAAGTATGATGCTGATGCCTTGAGCCTCGATGCCTGTGTTGTGGGCAGCGACCAGGTCTGGCGCGGCGCCTATGCACAACAAATGAAGACGCTGCCGTTTTACTTCCTTGATTTTGTGCCGGAAACACTGCGCCGCAACAGTATTTCCTATGCAGCCTCTTTCGGCAGTGATACCTGGGAAGGAAACGAGCAGGACACCCGGCTTTGTGCTGATTTGCTGCAAGGATTCAAGGCCGTATCCGTACGCGAGGATTCCGGGATTGAATTGTGCCATTCTCACTTTGGAGTATCAGCAGAAAGAATGCCTGACCCCACCATGCTGCTTTCTGCAGAGCGTTATTCAGAGCTCATCAGCCAGGATGAAACCTGGCTGCCCAATGAAAAGTTCATCAGCGCTTACGTGCTGGATAAAAGCCCGCACATCAGCCAGAGCCTGAATGAAGCGGCACGTGCCTCGAAGCTGAAGCTCCAGCAACTGAAAGCCCTTACTCAGGCAAAGGATGTGCGCGAACGTTTCCCGCTGAATATTGTACAATGGCTCCGCATGATCCGTGATTGCGAATGTCTGATTACGGATTCATTCCATGGTTGCGTGTTTGCCATCATGTTTAATACGCCTTTTGTATGCCTGGGCAACAAGAAACGTGGCACTTCCCGCTTCGATTCCCTGTTGGGCAGGTACGGGCTGCAAGATCGGCTGGTCGTGGATGCCGCCCCAGATAAAATTCTTTCCGTAATGAACAATTGTATTGATTGGTCTGCGGTCAATGAGATACGTTCTCAGGAACAGCGCCGCGGTCTGGATTTCCTGAAAAACACTCTGCCGGCATAGCATTCAGGCATAAGCCCCCCTGCTCTCCCGGAATACGACAGGAAAAGCACGCGTTCGCATCATTCAATGCATTAACTCTGCGAATAGGTAAGCACTCAACCAAAAGCTTTGTTGCACTTTACCGGGCCGGGGTTTTGGAATAAGTGCAAGCAGGTTATCTGTTCACGTGCTCGAGATACCGCTGCACAGCGGCAGATATGGTTTGCGCGGCCTGGGGCATGGGGATGCCCAGCTGCCGGGTGAGGCGGGTGTTGCTCATGCCTGTATGGCGGGGGCGGGGCTCACGGAAGAAGGGTACGGCGTCAAGCTGCTGCTGCTCTATGGCAGGCACGGCGGGCAAGGCCCCCTGCTCTGCGGCCGCCTGCAGGGCAAGCTGCGCGCAGTGCCACCAGCTCAGCGGCTCTCCACTGCTGCACAGGTGCACCACGCCGCTGTATGCCCCTTTTGCCAGCTCCAGCACAGCCCGGGCAATATCTGCTGCATCTGTGGGTAGTGATTCTTTATCTGCTATGGCGGCCAGCGGCTGCCCGGCCAGCGCCCGCGCCACGGTGCTTTCTATGAATGATGGTTTGCGCGGATTTCCGCATACCCAGGAGACGCGTGCGATTACAGCCGCAGGCAGCGCTTCCAGCACCTGCAGTTCGCCTTCCCGCTTGCTTTCGCCATACCAGCTGATGGGCCGGCATTTCGCGCTCTCATCCTTCAGTCCGGGGCGGCGGCCACAGAGCACATAGTCGGTGGAGAGATGCACAAAACGGGCACCTGTGTGGCGGCAGGCCAGCGCCATGGCAGCCGGTGCCACTGCATTCACCAGGTGGGCATGCAGCGGGTCATCGGCGCAGGCTTCCAGACCGCTTATGGCGGCGCAATTCACTACCACCCGGGCTCCGCACCCCAGCACCAGGTCACTCACGGCTTCTGCATGCTCCAGCGGGCATTCTGCATGCGCTGGCGCCAGCACCTCATACCCCGCCCGGGCAGCTGCAGCCTGCATCACCTGCCCGGTGCGCCCACTGGCGCCGAAAATCAGCACGCGTTTCATCGCATCTTTTTTCTATTCGATTCCTGCACAAAGTAAGCGAGCCGGCGCTTTTGAATTCAGCACCGGCTCGCCCAACTTACTACCTATGAAACTCAGTCCTCCCTTTTGTGGCCAGCGGCGCTCTCTCCTTCACCGCGACCGGTGGACTGTTATAAGGGATACGGGGCTTCAGGGAGTTTTCTTTCACCAAAGATTGAATTTTTCAGTTTTTTTATGATTTTTCTTCATTATCTGCGGAAATGATGGTCTCATCGACCTCGAAGAGGCGCTTTTCCCAGAGGTATTTGCGGGTTTCAGCCACCAGCACGCCGGAAAGGCCCACCATGCAGATAAGGTTGGGCAAGGCCATGAGACCGTTTGCCAGGTCTGCAAAGTTCCACACGATGCTGCTCTTCGGGATGACGCAGCCCACATAGGCCACGATGATCCAGAGCACACGGTAGGGGTAGATAAGGCGGCGGCCACCCAGGTATTCCAGGGCGCGCTCACCGAAGTAGGACCAACCCAGCACGGTGGAAATCACGAAGGCTGCCAGACTGATGGTGAGCATCCAGCTGCCGAAACCACCCAGTGTGGCAAAGGAAACGTAGGTGAGCAGCTCGCCATCGTTGGTGTCGATGTGGCTGTGCGCCATGATGCAGGTGGTCAGGGTAATACCCGTGAGGGAGCAGATGACCACGGTGTCCCAGAAGGGGCCGGTGGAGGCCACCAGCGCGTGCTGCACGCTGTTGGGGGTCTGCGCAGGGCCAGAGACAATGGGGGAGGAACCCAGACCTGCCTCGTTGGAGAACAGGCCGCGGCGCACGCCCTGCTGCATGGCAAGCATGATGGTGGAGCCAATGAAGCCGCCCGCAGCTGCCTGCGGATGGAAGGCGCTGTCTACAATGTGGCAGATAGCCGGCCACACGAAGCCGGCATTGGCGCAGAGAATCGCCACGCAACCCACCACATAGACCACGGCCATGGTGGGCACCAGCGCTGTGCACACGCGGGAAATGCCCTGCAGGCCACCCAGCAGCACTGCACCAATGAGCAGCACCATGACCACACCGGTGGCCCAGGTGGGAACCGCCAGGGAGCTGCTGGCAAGCACCTGGGATACGGCGTTTGCCTGGGTCAGGTTGCCGATACCGAAGGCGGCTATGGCAGTCACCACGGCAAACACCACGGCCAGCCACTTGCATTTGAGGCCTTTTTCAAGGGCATACATGGGACCACCGATGAGGTTACCCTTCTCGTCGCGCACGCGGTAGCGGATGGCCAGAAGGCTTTCTGCATAGCGCGTAGCCATGCCGAACACACCGGTGAGCATGCACCAGAACACCGCGCCGGGGCCGCCGCTGGTCACCGCCACGGCCACGCCCACAATGTTACCAGTGCCCACATTGGCAGCCAGCGATACCATGAGTGAGGAAAACTGCGAAATCTGCCCTGCGCCCTTGCCGCCGAAATACAGGCGCAGCCCCGTCAGGAAATGGCGCTGCGGAAAACGCAGCAGGAAGGTCAGGTAAAGGTGCGTACCCAGCAGCGCGAAAATGAGGATGTACCCCCACAGAAAACCGCTGGCGCTTTCCAGCATCTTGTCGATTGTCTCTAACATAATTCGCGCTTAGAATACTACAGTGAATGCCTGTGGGTCAAGTACATATTAACATGTACACGTAGATTTACGATTTTTGATTTACGATTTACAATTTGAAAGTTAGCGGCTTACGCCGATATACCCGCAAGCGAACGCTTACTGCCGATGGTGGAGCAAGTGATACTCCAACGCGATTTTTCACGCAGAACACTATGCCTTTATGTCGTTTAAG
>JAEIGA010008261.1_pt1 | contig 15767 bp, 10 predicted proteins | sample 9270691 | NCBI WGS metagenome assembly JAEIGA01 (sample SAMN17057246, study PRJNA624740) | gut metagenome | biome: biome; isolation source: fecal sample | host: Bos grunniens | place: China: Xizang | collected 2019
TCATAGTTACCGTCGGCACTTGCCACGCCGATACCGCAGATACCGCCGGCCTGGAAACTGTTGTCGCCGTTGTGGTTCCACAACCAGTTCTTCACGGCCTCGCGTCCCTCCTCGGTGCCTACATGTGCCGGGAAGTTCACCGGCTCGAGCATGCGGTTGTGCATGGCCTCGAACCATTTGTTGTATCCCTGCATCCAACCGAAGTCGTTGTTGGCGCAGTCCTGACTGCCAAAGAGCGCAGAGTATGTCTGTCCACCGTATGTGGCAGCCGAAGGCACACCGATGCTTGTCACAAATTCATTCTTGCCTGAATTACCATTTGTGAGCAACCAAACGAAGTGTGAGGGGTAGTAGTTGCTTGAATTCTTTCCGTCAAGGTTGCGGTATGCGTTGAGCTCGTATGTGAACATGTAGCATATACGCGATGCCGAACCGCATGAGCCACCGTCCTGGTTGAACACGGGCGGGAAGAATTTCTTCTCGGCATTGTTTACGTAGGCGGGACGCTGTGAGCGTGCTGCCGCGCCTTGTGCTTTTTTTGCTCCCTGCTGTGGCATCAATGACCAGTCGGGGTTTGTCTTGTCGCTGTAGTCGGGGTATGTAGCCCTGTTTACATCGACCTGTGCGCTAAGGCTCATTGGCAATGCCACAGCCAGCGCCAGAATACTCTTTAAAAAGTTCTTTGTTGTCATAAGTCTTTTCTTTTAATATTTTTTCTTCGTTGCCTATATGTTAAGGTGAAAGCGGAAATGTGAAATCTGAAAGGTTAAGGCTTAGTTTTCACCTTTCACCTTACTACGATTTCGTCTGTGAATAGCCAGCCGCGCTGTGGGCCGCAAATTGCTCTGTATCTTATGTAGCGGGTTTTTGTGTTGCCCTTCCATCCATACTCCTTGAATGAGAGACCCTCATCCCTTACAACTGTATGCCCAATACGCGCAAGTTCGTTGAAATCGTTGCCGTCGCACGATGTGCTGATGATGACCTCGGCGGGGAACCATACATCGGGGATGCACATCTGCATGAATTGTGCAGTTACTTCGGTAATATCCTTCTCTTTGCCCAAATCAATGGTGACATCAACTCCGTCTCTGATAAATCCCTGCCATTTCTTGTCGGTGTATGTCCATCCACCGCACACGCCATCAATGAGTGCCTTGTCACCACCGGCCTTGTAACTGTCGCTGTATGGCGCACTCCCGGCATATGCTATATTGGCGCCCAGAGCAAGGTGCTCCACTGGTGCCTGTGCCTCCTTGCGCTGTCCGAACTCATTTGCAAGGTCAAATGCGTTGTATCCCTTGCTGCGCAAGTCGTTTGTGGCTTTGATGGCGCGTTCCTTGAATGCTGCATAGTCGCGTTCTGCAGGGTTGCTCCAACCAATCTCGGCAATGGCAAGTATGCGGGGGTAAATCATATATTCAACGAGCTCTTCTGTTGGTATATATTCTACCCAAAGGTTGCCCTGGATGCCATATATCAGGTGAGCCTTTGCACTGTCAATCTCGGCGCGAGGGTTGTATGAATATACTTTCTCGAGCGGCATATATGGTCCGAACGCCATAGGCTGTGTGTGTGGCGCGTCCTGATATGAATCGAGATAGCAATATCCGCCGGGTGTCATGATTGCCTTGTGTCCGCTCTCAACGGCTGCTATTCCACCCTCGGTTCCGCGCCATGACATTACGGTTGCATTTGGTGCAAGACCACCGTCAAGAATCTCGTCCCAACCGATGATTTGCCTTCCCTTGCTGTTCACGAACTTCTCAATGCGCTGTATCAGATAACTCTGCAGTTCGTTCACATCCTTCAGGTTCTCCTCCTTCATGCGTTTCTGGCACAATGGGCAGTGTGGCCATGAAGCCTTGCCGGCCTCGTCGCCGCCAATGTGTATATATTCGCTTGGGAACAGTTCAATGACTTCGGCAAGCACATTCTCAAGGAACTCGAATGTCTTTTCGTTGCCCACGCAGAAATCGGCCTGCTTGTATGGCTCATGTGTACAGGAAAGTTCCGGGTATGCTGTGAGCACCTCCTCGCTGTGTGCCGGCATCTCAATCTCGGGTATGATGGTAATGTAACGCTCGGCAGCGTATGCTACCAACTCCTTGATGTCTTCCTGTGTATAGTAACCACCATATGCGCCCTCGCTGCCTTCCTCGACATATTTGCGGTCGCCGAACCACCAATCCTTCCAGATTGCAGGTGAACGCCATGCGGCGAACTCGGTGAGGCGTGGGTATTTCTTGATTTCAATGCGCCAGCCGGCAGCGTCGGTGAGGTGCAGATGCAGGCGGTTCATCTTGAAATGCGCCATGGCGTCAATCTGTTTCTTCACGAACTCCTTGCCAAAGAAATGGCGACTGACATCGAGCATCATGCCGCGATAGGCAAATTGCGGCTCGTCACTGATTGTTCCTGTAGGCACGCAGTTTCCGCCGTCAGCAAGCTGCAATAGGGTCTGCACGCCATAGAACAGGCCGGCACCGCTCTTGGCGGTTATAGTAATGTTGTTTTTGCCAATCTCCATGTTGTAGCCCTCGGGCGATTCAATGCCTTCGACATTCTCCTTGGCCAACAGGTTCAAGGTGTTGCCTTTGGACGCTGTGTTAGTACTTAGGCATCCACCGAGCAAATTCTGCAAGTACAGTTTGTCCTTTTCGGGAGCTTCAATATTAATCTTTATATCAGAACCCAATTCAAATGTTCCGTCTGTGAATGTTGTGGTGCGTGCAAGTGGCAACAGATCCGTGCTCTGCTGTGCGGTACTTTCCTCATTAAAGCCGAGAAACAGCAACGCTGTCAATAGGTAAAAAGTGATTGATCTCATATTATTAGTCATAGTACAGGGCGAATATAGTGATTATTTTTAGAAACTGTTTAACTTTCTTATATAAAAATATATAAAGCAGTCAAGATGATGTTGCGGTTTGTTTTTGCCATCTTTTGCCGATTTGACCTATGAAAAATTGTACCCCTTGGCTTGTTGCCGACTGACAGCCATTGTTATAGGCAAAGATTCAGATGAGTGGTATTACAGAAAAAATAATGGATATGTTGTTTTGTTGTAGCGATAATATATATTTGTATTCTCAAAAGCATAATAGGCCTGTAAGGCTGACATATGGCTGTGGCAGGGTGTGTATGCCTCATGTTGCAGCCTTGAACAAATCTGCACACTATTTGAAATTTCGTATATATGAAAGCAAATATAAGACTTGTGGCATCTGCATGCATCAAGTTCCTTGTCGGGATTGTGCTTGTGGGATTGTTGGTTTTCCTGCCCGCGGGAACGGTCGTCTATCCAAATGGCTGGTTATTTATGGCTGTACTTTTTGTACCGATGCTCATTGTCGGGGTGGTGATGGCACTGTGTTCCCCTCGGCTCCTGAAAAAAAGGTTGAATTCCAAAGAAAAGGAGGCGGAGCAGAGGAGTGTCGTTGCATCAAGCGGTATTATGTTCATTGCTGCGTTTGTCGTTGCCGGATTCAATTATCGATACTCGTGGATTGTGATGCCATCGTGGGCGGTGTGGGGCGCGGTCCTGCTGTTTCTGCTCTCGTATCTGATGTATGCCGAGGTTATGCGTGAGAACGCATATATGTCGCGTACCATTGAGGTGCAGGAGGGGCAAAAAGTAATCGACACCGGGCTCTATGGCATTGTACGCCATCCCATGTATACATCTACAATCATACTCTTCCTCTCCATGCCGCTTGTGCTTGGTTCGTTTCCTTCGTTCGTGATAATGCTTGTGTATATTCCACTTATTGTCAAAAGGATAAAGAATGAAGAGAGAGTTCTTCTGAATGGGCTTGACGGTTATGTGGCATATTGTAGGAAGGTGAAGTACAGGCTTCTTCCTTTCGTGTGGTAACCTTAGAAATAATAGTGGAAACCTATTGCTGGCGAATATAGGATACCCAGATTGTAGCTGTTTGTCCTGTCAACGAGAGAGTAGCTCAGGTTGATGAAACTGGTTGATATACCTAGCTTTGTCGTTGGTCTGTATTCGAAGCGGGCAAGGTCTAGTGCCAGTGTCAAAATGCCGGCTTCATATCCCGAATAGATGCCGACACCACCGCCGATGCTGAGCTGCGGAGTGTAGTACAGTTTGTCAATTATTGGCTGGTAATATGCGATGTCCGGTGTCAATGCAATGACATGTGCATTGGAAGAGACCTCATAGCTTATCCCTGCGCCAACCTTGAGCTTATCGGTGATGAAGTATCCGAACTCCGGCGTAATGCTGAAATATGTACCGGTGCTCATATGCCCGTTTGAACCCGATGATGAAACGGCAAATCTTATGTTTCCACCGATATGTTTTTCGCCTTTTTCCTGTGCGTTCAATGACATAATGCCCAGCGCTGACAATGCGGCAAGAATAAATAGAATCTTTCTCATTTTATTGGGGGATTATTCAATGTTTAATGAATTTCTTATGACCGTTTATGATATACACTCCCTGTTGTAGATTATCGGTATCGGTGATGCGCTCGCCATATACTGTGTAGATGCCTGGAAATTTGTTGACGGCTTCCTCGTTATTGCTGTTTACGGGTGATTTTTCCATCAGGTCCGAGATGTCATATGCTGTCAGGTTGCCAACAATATTGTCGTGTCTATTCTTTATCCATTGCTGCATTTTGGGGACGAGACCGGCGTAATCGGTATTGTCACCCCATTTCAGGGCATTGTTGCTGAATGACTCTTTCGCAAATTCGTAATAGTCGGCGATATATTGCATAATCTCGGTTATGCAATCATTCTCAACGAATTCGCGCCACACTTTGTAATAATGTCTCTGAAACTCCCTGTTGTTTGTTAGTGCATGGAAGAAGCGTCCACCGGGTAGTCCATTGTCTATGACAAGTGAACCTCGGGGTGTATTCAGAAAGTATTCCTTGTTTACATATCCAAAGGCATAGTCAAAGTCCCATGTCGGGCCAAGAATGAATTTGGATTCATTGCGTGTTATGTCGGCTTTCCACAGGAATGTGCTCTTGGGGTGGAGTATCTCCCTGTTGAATGCCAGGTCATATACCAATAAAAAGCGCGCTGCTGCATCAAGGTCAAGTACCTCGTCCAAATTGCCGTTGTTGCATACAATGCTGTCGAGCATGTTGAACTGCTCCTTTATCACATTGAACATCTCGTTGCGGGCATTGAAATTGGAAATGACTATGGATGTAAGTGATGTTCCGGGCAGGCTCTGTGCCGGGATACTGTTCTTGCAGTTGTCGTGTAGGAATGATTCCAGCAATGACGAACTCACCTTGCCTGTTTCAAATTCCTGAAGATCGGGTTCCTTGATGTTTACGGGCAGGTCACTGTGTGCCGAACGGAACCGGAACACTTCGTCGTAATAGCTGTCGAGTTCAAGCATATATGCAAGCTCTTCGTTGATGTCAACACTGTTGTTGCTGAGCCCCACCTTCTCTGTGAAGATATAGCTTCCCTGATACTCGCCGTTTATGTATAGCTCTATCGGTATTATGTGGTTTGTGTATGCTACATTAGCAAGCTGCCCAATCTTCATTGCAATTGCATTGGCCATGAGTGAACCGTGTTGTGGATTGGCAAGAAGCACCCAACTCTTTCCCTTTTTGAGCCCAAAAAGTTTTGTTTTCTCGGCAAATTTGAGCCTGTATGATTTCTTGGCATAGTTCCATGAATTGTTACCACGCCCCTTGATCTGTACAGTGCCGGCAAAATTATTGTATGTGCCGTTTCCGGTTACCTTGAAACCGGCATTGAGATAGTAGTTGCGGCTTACAACGGTGTTTCCATTCTCAATATCTATGTCAATGCGCGGCACCTTGCTCTCCCCGGTTTGCGATTGGGCATTGGCCTGCATGGTCATAATTATACAGGCCAATACAAGTAATGGGTATATCTGTTTAACCAAATATACCCAAATCCTTTTTATGGTGTCAGTGCCCGGTAGCATCGGCTTGTTGTCAGAACACCAGTTTCACTGCAAAGTTCTGCTTGTCGGCAACCTTGCCTGTGATGTAATAGACAATGCCCTCTTCGGTTTCTTGGCGTACGCGGGAAATCTTTACCACATCGCCCGGCATCACCTCTGCATCGTAGTTGATGAGGAGTTCCTTCAAAGGTCTCTCCTTGATGTCCTCGGCCTTTACTGCGTCAATTGCCCAAACAGCATATTTTACATTGTTCACATGGCCGTTTGTGTCAATCTCGGACCATGTGATAGGGTGCTTTCTCACAAGCTCCGGCTCAATGTCGACAGGAATCACAACCTTGTCGGCAGGAGTTGCTATGGCATCCATAGCGGTGTCGCTCAGTGCAAGGTCATTGTTGCGTACAAGGCGGCGTGTGTTCATGTCGATGATGAGCCATGATGTTGTGGCAAGAACCATGGGGTTGCCCTCCTTGTCGCTCAGGATAAAGTCACGGAGATAGAAGAGTTTCGATACTCCCTTGTGCCAGGTCTTGAGGTTTACCTCCTGGCGCCATTTTGGTGTATTGATGAATTTTACATGTGTGCGTGAAAGAACCCATGCAATGTTACTGTTTATCATTTCGTCATATCCGAAACCCAATGTCGAGGCGTTGACATTTGCTGCCTCCTGCATAAGGTCCAGCATGGCAGTGGGGCGCATCAACTGGTTTGCGTCAGCCTCGTAACAGGTAATGGTGTAGTCCTTTGAAAATGTCTTGTCCATAATTCCTCTGTTTTTATTGTCTACAATAATATTTCAGCCAGTTGCCGAACAAGAGCCGTGCGGTTGCCTGCCAACGGTTCACGGGCTCGTTTGCGGGGTCATTGTTACGGTAATAGTTCAGCGGAAGTTCAATTGGCAAACCCTTTGCCACATCGCGCTTGTACTCCCCGTCAAGGGTGTAGAGCGCATACTCGGAGTGTCCTGTGATGAAAAAGTCGCGTGTGCCCTTCTCCTGCATTATATATACTCCCGACAGCTCTGACTCCGACAGCAACTCAATGCGCTCTTCGGCAACAATATCCTCGCGCCACAGTTCGGTGTGGCGGCTGTGAGGCACATATATGGTGCTTTCAAAACCACTGAACAACGGCAGCTCGGGCTTTGCAATGGAGTGGGGGAATATGCCGAACATCTTCTTTGGCAGCAGATGTTTCTGTATGCCGAACTTCTGGTACAGTCCGGCCTGTGCTGCCCAGCAGATGTAGAGAGTGGATGTCACATGTTCTCTTGCCCAATTGAATATAGTGCACAGTTCGGGCCAGTATGTGACCTCCTCGTACTCAATTTTTTCAATTGGCGCTCCGGTGATTATCAGACCGTCGAAACTGCTATCCTTTACTTGGCTGAATGCCGTGTAGTAGCGTTCCATGTGTTCGGGGCTTGCATGCTTCGGTGTGTGGGTGTCGAGCTTCAGCAAGGTCAGCTCTACCTTTTCATCTGTTGTGGCAAGCAGGCGTATAAAATCTGCCTCAGTGGTCTCTTTCATAGGCATTATGTTGAGCAAGGCGATGCGAAGAGTGCCTGCAGTAGATTCCTTTAGAATCTCTACTGCGTTACCCTCGTCAATTACTCTCTGCAGTGCAGGTAAACCTGCCGGTACTTTTAGTGGCATAGTTAAATGTGAAAGCTGAAAGGTTAAAGGTGAAAACTTGTGCCAACGAGCGTGTGGTTAAGGTGAAAAATATTTTACCAAATATTCAAACGCTCCTCCTGTGGCACGAACATGGGGCTCTCCTCGGTGATACCGAAAGCCTCGTACCATGCATCGATGTGGGGGAGTGTGCCGTTTACTCTCCAACGAGAGAGTGAGTGGACGTCGCTCTTTGTGAGGTTGCGTATCTCCTCGTCGCGTACATGTCCTGCCCAAACACCTGAGTATGAGATGAAGAAACGCTGCTCGGCTGTCAGGCCGTTAATTACAGGCAATGGATTCTCCTTTGTTGCATTGCGCAGTGCCTGCAATGAAATCATGATACCGCCGTGGTCGGCAATGTTCTCGCCCAAAGTGAGCTTGCCATTTGCGTTAAGGCCTGGGAGAACCTCGATCTTGTCAAAGAAATCAACAATCACCTGTGTGCGCTCGTTGAACTTCTGAGCATCCTCGTCGGTCCACCAGTTTGCGAAGTTACCGTCCTTGTCGAACTGGCGGCCCTGATCGTCAAAGCCGTGAGTCATCTCGTGTCCGATAACAACACCTATAGCGCCATAGTTGAACGCATCGTCCTCCTCCATGTCAAAGAATGGGTACTGGAGAATACCGGCAGGGAAGCAGATCTCGTTTGTTGTCGGGTTGTAGTATGCGTTCACTGTCTGAGGTGTCATATGCCACTCGTCGCGGTCAACGGGCTTGCCCCACTTCTCGTCAATATGCTTCTTCCAACCGAATTCCGACATGTTGCGGCAGTTATCTGCATAACTGAGTACAGGGTCTATGGTGAGTGCGCTGTAGTCATCCCACTTGTCGGGGTAACCTATCTTTACGGTAAAGGTGTTCAATTTCTCATGAGCTGCCTTCTTTGTAACATCGCTCATCCACTCCTGTGCATCGATGCGCTCGCCAAGTGCAACCTGCAGGTTCTTTACAAGCTGTGTCATGCGCTCCTTTGCTTCAGCAGGGAAGTATTTTGCAACATACAATTGGCCGATGATGTCGCCCAAAGCACCGTCAACAGTGCTTACGGCGCGCTTCCAGCGTGGCTGCTGAACTTTCTTGCCACTTAGAACAGTGCCATAAAATGCAAAAGTTTCCTCTTCCAAGGCGTCGCTCAACTCGTTTGCTGTTGAACGGATGATGCGCCACTCGAGGTATGCCTTGATGTCATTCAATGGTGTGTCGTTAATGATTGCAGCAACCTCCTTGATCGCTTCGGGGTGTGCAAGGTTCAGTTCCTTGATGCCGTCAATGCCAAGGATATTGTAGTATGTATCCCAATCGATGCCAGGGATTGTGCTCTTGAGCTCGTCGTATGACATCTTGTGGTAGCTGTTCATTGGGTCACGGCGCTCGACACGGCTCAGGTGCTTTGCTGCAAGGCGGGTCTCAATAGCCATCACAGCCTCCATCTTTGCTGTAGCCTCCTGCTCGCTGAAACCATGAAGCTTGAACATGTTCACAACATGCTCGCGGAATTTTGTGCGTATATTGGCCGCGACTTCGCTCTCTTCGCTGTAGTACTCCTTCTCCGAGAGCGAGAGACCTCCTTGATAGATGCCAAGTTGGTTGCTGTTGCTCTCCATTATGTCTGTACCGATACCGGTGCCGAAGAAGTTGCCCAAGCCAACGCGGTAGTTCTTTGCAATCAAAGGAACGATTTCCTCCTTTGTCTGCATTGCCGCAATGGCATCCATATATGGCTTGACAGGCTCAACGCCCTCGTTGTTGCGGCGTGTGCTGTCCATTACAAGATTATAAAGGTCGCCTACCTTCTGTGAATTGCTTCCGGGCATGCCCTTCTTTGCGGCCTGCTCAAGTACAAGATCCTTCAGCTGTTCGCGGTTCTTCTCGCGCAGGGCGTCGAACTGTCCATAGCGTGCATATTCGTCTGTGATTGGGTTCGCATTCTGCCAACCGCCTGTTGCATATTGGAAAAAGTCTGTTCCCGGTACCTGGGTGGTGTCCAGGTTGGCAGTCAGTTTCGTTTCTGTAATGTTGGTCATATCTGTTTTCTTTTCTTTTGTAGCGCACGCTCCAAGGCCAACGGCCACGGCTGTGCAGATAAGTACTCTCTTCATTATTATGTATTTATATTTTCAAGTTCTTCCATATTATGTTCCCATGCGGCAACAACATCGTCAAGTTGTTTCTTCAGGGTGGCATATTTAGTGAAGTTCTCCTGTGTGCTGCCGTCAACGGTGCTCATGATTGCCTCGAGTGCACTTATTGCGCCCTCAATCTCGCCAATCTCCTTCTCGTTGCTTTCGATGAGGCGTTCCAGTTTGCGTCGCTGTTTCTGTACTTGTTTTTCGGCCTCGTAGCTGAGGCGGTTCTCGTTTGCAGGCTTAGCCGCCTCACTTGTCGTTGCAGTTGTCTTACCTGTAGCCAGTGCCTCGTTTATGTTGCTTGCATTCTTTGATGCAAGGTAGTCATAGATTCCGCCCAAGTGCTCGCGGACCTTACCGTCTCCGAACTCATAAACTTTGGTTACAAGGCCGTCAAGGAACTCGCGGTCGTGACTCACGACTATTACCGTTCCGTCAAAGTCGCGTATGGCCTCCTTGAGCACATCCTTAGACAGCATGTCCAGGTGGTTCGTGGGCTCGTCAAGAATGAGCAGATTCATCTGGCGCAACAACAGGCGTATCATGGCAAGTCGGCTTCTTTCTCCTCCTGAAAGGACTTTTACCGGCTTGTCCGACGCCTCGCCGCCGAACATGAATGCACCGAGGATGTCGCGTATGCGCAGGCGTATATCGCCAGTTGCAACATTGTCGATGGTCTGGAACACGGTGAGGTTTTCGTCGAGGCTCTGCGCCTCGTGCTGCGCAAAATATGCAGTCTCTACATTGTGACCCATGACAATTTCACCCTCGTGCTGCAACTCGCCAAGGATGCAACGCACCATTGTGGTCTTTCCCTCGCCGTTGCGTCCCACGAAGGCAACCTTCTCGCCGCGGTTTATTGTAAAGTTCGCATTCTCGAACACCGTGTGCTCGCCAAAGCTCTTCTTTACATCGTTGCAGATTACAGGGTAGTTGCCGCTGCGTGTAGCAGGAGCGAATTTCAGTCTCAGACGGCTTGTATCCTCCTCGTCAATCTCAATAGGAACAATCTTCTCAAGCTGTTTTATTCGGCTCTGCACCTGTACGGCCTTGGTGGGCTTGTAACGGAAACGCTCGATGAACTCCTTGATGTCGGCAATCTCCTTCTGCTGGTTCTCATATGCCCTCAGCTGCTGTTCACGGCGCTCCTTGCGTGTCTCCATGAACTTGTCATAGGGCAACTTGTAATCATATATCCTGCCGCATGAAATCTCAATGGTGCGTGTTGTCACGGCATTGAGGAAAGCGCGGTCATGGCTCACAAGCAACACTGCATTGCCACTGCGTGCAAGGAACTGCTCGAGCCATTGTATGCTCTCTATGTCAAGGTGGTTGGTAGGCTCGTCAAGCAACAGTATGTCAGGGTGTTGCAATAGCAGTTTTGCAAGTTCAATGCGCATTCTCCAACCACCGCTGAACTCGCTTGTTGGACGGCTGAAGTCGCTGCGGCGGAATCCCAGACCGGTGAGTGCGCGCTCAATCTCTGCCTCGTAGTGGCTGCCCCCCATCATTGTGTACTGTTCGTTCAGGTGGGTGTAGTCCTCGATGAGCTGATGATACTCCTCACTCTCGTAGTCGCTGCGCTCGGCAAGCTCGTTGTTCATCCTCTCGAGCCTTGCCTCCATCTCATGAATGTGTGCAAAGGCAAGTTCGGCTTCCTCATATACCGTGCGGCCGTCAATGTGGTGCATCACCTGTGGCAGGTAACCGACCGAGAAATCCTTTGGGCGTGAGAGAGTGCCGTTTGTCGGCTGCTGCATCCCTGCAATAATCTTCAGCAGTGTACTCTTGCCGGCACCGTTCTTGCCTACAAGTGCGATGCGGTCTTTCTTGTTTATGATGAAACTGACATCGCGGAACAGGTTCGTTCCGCCAAAGTCAACGCTTATATTATCTATTGAAAGCAAAATTCTATATATTAATAATGTGTAATAATGTTGTCGGTCATTCGGTGCGGACATGCTTGTTTAGTCCTTTTTTGTGCGACCGACGGTCGCAAAGGTACATAATTGGAGCGAGAAATACAATAACAGACCACCCAATGGTACTCCTTTTTCGTTTTTTTAGAAAAATTTGTAAAAAACACAAAACACTTGCGGGTGATATAAAATGCTTGTATCTTTGCAACGCTTTGAGAAATAAGCTTTTAGAATGCTCTAAAAGCGCTATGTTATAATATGAAAATCATCAGTTTTTAGATTAAGGGGACGTGCAGCTCATGTAAGTGGGTTGCTAGTGTGTCTATTGTGTCTGGTGATGTACGCAAGAAAGGTTGGGTGGACTCTTGCTGTGTTTGATTCTATTACTAATTTGACTTATTCTACAAATCTCCAATTGTCCGACTTGGAGAATTTTGTAAAATGCATGTTATGAAAAACATTTTTACTTTAATTGTAGTGGCAACGCTCTCATGCTTTTGTGTCTTTGCCCAGAAAACAAATATGGCTGTCGATGCTATCCGTTGTATTAAGATGAACGATGGTCAAGTGCTTGTAATTCCCGAGAAGCATATTCTTGGCGAAGAGGTTGAAAATGGTGTTTTTACACTTACATTGGAAGGTGGATGCTCATTCGCTTATTCGCTTGCTAATGTGGCAAGTGTCAGTGATGATTATGAAGTCGGTGAGAATACTCTTCTATCATTTGGTTTTACTCATGATGACAATGACCAGGTCTATGCTGATGTTGAAGCTACAATAACCGAGGTTGGAGACACCGTCTTTGTTACAGCAAATGTTCCTGTGATTGGTAAACGATTGCGTCCAAGTTTTACATTAGCTGATGGTGCTACATTGTGGTTTGATGGTGTTCAGCAGATCAGTGGACAAACCAGTATGCGCTATTCTGAACCTGTGGTATATACATTGGCTCAATCGAAGCATTGGATTTACAATGTGGAATACGAGGATAACGAAACAACCGCAGCTATTGGTGGCTTCAAGCCATTCGGACGTCCTTGCAAGGTTAGCGTGAACTATCTTACCGACAAAGCAACCGGTGAGTATAAGATCCCTACGGTATATATCACATTCGGTGACGGTGTCACATGGGATAATACACAGTGGATTGGCCAGACACTGACCGATGAGAAAGGTAACACATACAATACAAAGGAGGAGTGGATAAAGGATTGTACCTTCCGTCTGGACGGTGCCGGCGTATGGCCCGATATTGAACTTGTCGAGGGCTGCGAGGTCCGTGGACGTGGTAATACCAGTTGGAGTTGGAATTATATGAGTAAGAACCCATACCGCATAAAGTTCCCAAAGAAACAGAAACAGGCTCCATTTAATTTGACAAAAGATCGCCAATGGGTGTTTATTGCCAATAAGACGGATGCTTCAATGACAACAAATGCTATTGCGCAGAAAATTGCGGCAATGGTTGATGGCGAGGCTCTTTGTCATATGATTCCAATAGACCTGTATATCAACGGACACTACCGTGGTTCGTACTGCTTTACAGAGAAGATTGGCATTGCCGACAACAGTGTGGCTATTGATGAAACTATGGGCTGTCTCATTGAGATTGATTCATATTTCGACGAGAATCACAAGTTTAGGGACAGTACATATAATCTCCCTGTAAATGTAAAGGACCCCGATTTTAGCGAGGAGGACGATGAACGCGTTGTGACATTCGAGGGTATCCAGGCTTCTGTAAACAGTATGACTGCTACATTGGCTTCGGGTGGCGATATCACACAGCACATTGATATGGAGTCATGGGCAAAGTTCTGGTTGGTGAATGATGTGGCTCGTAATGCGGAATTGAATCACCCAAAAAGTTGTTATCTTTTTAACGAAAATGTAGAGGGTGGTAGTCTGTGGAAGTTCGGTCCGGCATGGGATTTTGACTGGGCTTTTGGTTACTATTCGGGAGGAACATATTTCAAAAATCAATCGGAAAGCAATATACATTCTTCAACAAGTAGTTTGCCCGGTTATGCTTTCTTTAAGACTTTACGCAATACCGAGGCTGGCAAGCGTGCGTACTATAAGGAGTGGCTTGACTTTGTAGCTGAAGGTCGCCTTGAGGAACTAATGGAGTATGTTGCTGATTATACGGAGTTCGTACAATTGAGTATTGCGCATAATAACGATGCGGAAATTACAGAGAAGAATACTACTGACTATTTGGCTATGGTTGAACAAAGTCAGAGTTGGTTGACTAAACGTGCTAATTATATTTTGAAAAATTTGGAAAAGTATGACGACATTGCTTCGGATTTTGTAATCCCCGAGGATTTTGCTGCTCCTTTGCAGGCACTGGTCATCAACGATGCCCTTCACGAGGATTTTGCTCCCGAGTATCCCGAATATGCATCGGTGACTTATGTACGTAGCATTGCGGCCGGCAAGTTCGGTACAATCATGTTGCCTTTTGCACCTGATGCCCAGAGTCTCGAGAACTATGCGTTCTACGCATTGTCCGAGAGCGGCGAGGGTTATGTAAGATTCGAGGAGGTAGCCGAGCCTGCTGCCAACACACCATATCTTTACACTCTGCGCGAGGGTGGCGAGAACAGCGCCATCACTGGTGGCTATACAGCAGTCTCTTTGGATGTTGATCCGGTGGCTGTCGACGGTTGGGAAAGCGTAGGTTCGTTCACAAACCACACAGTCGATGCAAGCCGGGGCAATTACTATGCATTCTCTTCGGCTCGTGGCGAGGTAAACCGCGTGACACAGAACCTCACCGTGTTGCCTTACCGTGCATACTTCAAGAACACCTCGGCTTCAAAGTCGGTGTTCACCGTGTATGTAGGTGGTACAACATGCATGCTCAAGATTTCGGGTGACGATGTCGAGGGCTTCGGTAGCGATTATATCTACGATGTCTATGGCCGTCGCGTGATGAACCCTGTAAAGGGAGAGATTTATATTGTAAATGGTGAAAAGGTAATGTATTAAATAAGTGAATTATGAAAAAAGCATATATTAAGCCCGTAGCCCAGGAGTGTGCGGTTGTTGTTGATGGAATTATAGCAACTCCCAGGTAAGGATATCGGTTGGTGGTGATGTTGAGAATGCGACAACTGATGCCGGTCGCAACCGTGGAGAATGGGGAAATTTGTGGAATTAAAAACTCAGTGAGAATGGAGACAGGAGGGCTGTGGCTCTCCTGTTTTCTTTTTTTAGAAAAATTTGTAAAAAAATAGCTGGAAAATTTGCGTGTAATGTAAATTGTCTATATATTTGCAATGATTTCAAAAATGAAATACAAAAACAACAGGAAAATATGGTATCAAGAGCAGAATTGAAAGAGGAATTGATAAACGCAGGCATCCGCCCGTCGGTACAGCGTCTGGCAATATTCGAGTATGTGCGCAAAAGTTGTCAGCACCCGACAGCCGAGGTCGTGTACGAGGCTCTGTGTGATGAACTTGGTTCACTCTCATTGACGACTGTCTATAACACGCTCAAACTTTTCGTGGATGCAGGTCTCATCTCAATGCTTACAATTGACGATACATTCCGCTGCTTCGACGGTAACCGCTGCGATCATGCTCACTTCCGTTGTAACAGTTGCGGCAAGATTGTGGATCTGCAGATGAAAAAGGAATTCATATCACTTGTTGAAGGGCTTGATGGCTATGAGATAACAGACGCACAGCTATACCTTAAGGGACTTTGCCCCAATTGCCAAAAAAGATAAATACAATACAATAAGACTTTAACAACTTAAAATTTATACGACTATGAAAAAGTACATTTGTTCAGTGTGTGGTTATATACATGAAGGTGAATCAGCTCCCGAGCGTTGCCCAATGTGCAAGGTTCCATCAAACAAGTTCAACGAGTTACAGGAAGGCCCCATCCAGTTCGTACAGGAGCATGTAATCGGTGTAGCCAAGGGTTGCGACGATGAGATGATAAAGGATTTGAACAACCACTTTATCGGTGAGTGCACCGAGGTAGGCATGTACCTTGCAATGAGCCGTCAGGCCGACCGTGAGGGGTATCCCGAGATTGCCGAGGCCTTCAAGCGTTACGCATGGGAAGAGGCCGAGCACGCAGCAAAGTTTGCCGA
>JAEIGA010008262.1_pt1 | contig 15767 bp, 13 predicted proteins | sample 9270691 | NCBI WGS metagenome assembly JAEIGA01 (sample SAMN17057246, study PRJNA624740) | gut metagenome | biome: biome; isolation source: fecal sample | host: Bos grunniens | place: China: Xizang | collected 2019
GGAAAGCGAACAAAGATGCGTTCGGCTAACTCTCGAAGAAAGGAGGAGCTGAACATTGCCAAATGATATTTGCGTTTCGAATGTTGAGGAATATCTTTGTCATTACGGCATCCAAGGTATGCACTGGGGCGTAAGGCGCTTTCAGCCGTATCCAAAAGGCTATCGTGGAGATGGTAAAGTCATCGGTGAGGCGGCAAAAGCTGCTAAACGAGAGCGCCATGGAGCTATTGCTAAGGCAACGCTTGCCGGCATAAACTTAAGGGATACCAAGAAACGGTATGCCAAAGCCGTAAAGAAGAGTATTATCAATCGGACAGAAGACACAAAAAAAGGCGTTGCGTCCGCTAGGGAACAGTACAAATACTGGCAGAAGGAGTATAAGCGAACCGAGGCAAATGCTAAAAAAGTGGTTCGCGAGCTTCAGCGCAAATACGGAGACGAACTGATTCGTGATATTCCGTACAAAGATGGAATAGTCTCTGGAAGAGTATTCACAAAGAAGCAAGTCGCTGCGCGTGGTGCACTCACCATTGCGTCCCTTATCGGCGGACCGTTCCTTCCTGGACTTGGCGCAGAAACCGCAATCCTTGCAGCACCGTCAAAGAAAACAGCAGCTCTCAATTATCGGGTTAGAACCCAGAGAGAAGCTGGCCTTAACCCTTACGGTAAGCTTGAAAAAGGTCTTAACTTTGCTCAAGTCACGAGTGATAAACTCATTCAGAATGTTAAGGAGAAAGGTATCAAGCGAACCGTAAGAGACACCGCTTCGGGTGCTGCTAGCGCTATTAGAGCCAGAACGAAAGGATGTCGCAAACAGCGATGAACGAAAAAGCAAAAGAGCTTTGTCATGCTATGACCTCTGCTCAAAAGAAAGCCTACAACGCCGAGTACTACCGTAATCATAAGAATTACTGGGAAGATTACTACTCAAAAGGTCGTACCGTAGGTCGCCAGAAGTATGTTACTGAGGGCAATGGACAGGGTGTTAAGAGACGCGGAGAAGGGCTTGGCACCGGTCCCGTTGGTACGCATTCGGGTGGTAAAAAGTCCGTGGATTCTACAGGAACCGTCGATTCGTGGGCGAATCTTGTTTCTCAAACAGGAACGCCAATGCAGTCTTATGCGTATAACCAGTCGGTTGGCATCCAAAACCAGGGCGATCTTCCTCCGATGACGGGCTATGACCTTGAGCAATATCTCACGACGATGCTGTTTGACAATGCAGTGAATGCCGCTAGTGCTGCAGCTAAGGGTGCCAAGTCTGCTGGAAAGAAAATTGCCCAGCAGCTGGTTACCGACTGGAAGGTCGGCGCAAAAGCAATTTCTTCACTTTTCAAAAAGAAAAAGAAGTAAGCGCGTGAGCGAATTCAAACCATAAAGGAGATCAAACCAATGTCCATTACAGATCGTATCAAACGAAGCTGGAATGCATTCATGGGGCGAGAACCGCCGAACTATAACTACGGGTATTCGACGAGTTATCGACCTGATACTAAGGTGCTTTCCAGAGGGGTTGACCGTACAATTGTCGCTGCGATTTATAACAGAATCGCAATGGATGTCGCTGCTGTCGACATTCAACATGTCAAAGTCGACGAGAACGGAAACTTCAAAGAAAGGTATACGGATTCATACCTGTCAGAAGCTCTTACAAGAGAGGCTAACATCGATCAGACGGGCCGAGAGTTCATTCAGGATCTCGTCTTAAGCATGTTCGATGAGGGTTGCGTCGCTGCAGTACCCACAGACTGCGACAAGAACCCTAACGACGGGACCTATGATCCTATAACCCTTAGAACCGGAAAGATAATCCAGTGGTACCCGCAGCATGTCAGAGTTCGCGTCTACAACGAAAAGACTGGGCACCGTGAAGACCTGACGCTTCACAAACGAGCACTTTCTATAATTCGTAACCCACTGTATGACGTGATGAACCAACCGAATTCTACGCTTCAGAGACTCATCAGGAAGCTGACACTTCTGGATGCGATTGACGAACAGACATCGGTTGGAAAGCTGGATCTGATCATTCAGCTGCCATATGTTATCAAGAACGATACCAGAAGAGAGCAGGCAGAGAGACGAAGAAAGGACATCGAATCTCAGCTTGCTGGGTCCAAGTATGGTATTGCTTACACCGATGGTACGGAACGCATAACTCAGTTGAATCGTTCTCTTGACAATAACCTCTTGAGCCAAATTGAGTATCTGACGAGCATGCTATATAGCCAGCTAGGTCTCAGTAAGGAAGTCTTTGAGGGAACTGCCGATGAGAAGACGATGCTGAACTATCAGAACCGCACCCTCTCGCCAATTCTTACCGCTATTACTGAGGAGATGACGCGTAAATTCCTGTCGAAGACCGCGTATACCCAAGGACAGAGAATCAAGTTTATGCAGTATCCGTTCAAACTTGTTCCTGTCGCATCTATCGCGGACATTGCAGATAAGTTTACACGTAACACAATCCTCAGTTCTAACGAAATCAGAGCAATCGTTGGCTTCAAACCGGTTGACGATCCGAAAGCGGATCAGCTGCGTAATGCGAACCTTAACGAGTCGCCGGACGCTCCTGCACCTGCTTCGACGAATCCTGATGCTGATCCAGAGATTGCTCAAGAAATTCAAAATGAAGGAGGAAGTGGCTGATGCAGCATTACGACTTTTGTGGCTATGCGACACGTAATGATCTTAGATGCACCGACGACAGAACAATTCGCAACGGCGCGTTTAAGCATCAGGACGGCGAAGTAGTTCCGCTCGTGTGGAACCACGATCATAAGTCGCAGAAGAACGTCATTGGTAAAGCTCTGCTCGAAAACCGTCCGGATGGCGTGTACTGCTATGGTAGTTTCAACGACACCGAAGGCGGCATCGATGCACGTAAGCAGGTTATGCATGGAGACATCACACACCTGTCAATCTTTGCCAATGGCCTTAAACAGCAGAGAAACGGCAACGGCCGAGACGTTCTCCATGGTAACATCAAAGAGGTCTCTCTTGTGCTTGCCGGCGCAAATCCCGGTGCGTACATCGAGGACGTTGATATTTACCATTCCGACGATCCCGACTTTGATGAAGAGTTCTCCGCTGTGATCTACAACGATGAGGAGCTTGTCGTCCATTCCGATAAGGACAAAGAGGACGAGGAGCCTGAAGAAGAGAAGAAGCCGGAGCCTAAGAAGAAGGCTAAGCCGGCACCGAAGGTCGAAGAACCTGAAGAAGAGTCCGAAGATGATGATACAGAGGATGAAGACGAAGAGCCGGAAGACGGCGACGACGAATCTGATGAGGAGCCTGAGGACGAGGAAGACAAGAAAGTAAAGCATGCCGATGATTCTGATAAGGAGGATAAGCAGATGGCAGGTAAGGAAAAGACCGTTCAGGACGTGTTCAACGAGCTGACGGAAGAGCAGAAGAACGTCGTTTATTTCATGATCGGCGAAGCAATCAAAGCCAAGGGTGGCAGTGACTCTGCTGCACACTCCGAAGATTACGATGAGGAGGATACACTGATGCACACAAATGTTTTCGAGCAGTCCGCAGAGCAGGAGTTCCTGGCACACGCTGAGGAGTTCTTCTCCGCTGAGAGCACCGAAGAAATTCTTAAGGATGCTAAGAGGATGGGTTCTCTGAAGGAAGCAGTCCTTGAGCATGCCGCAAGCAACAACATCATCGACGGCGAGGGCAACCCGGCAATCGGCTGGCTGTTCCCGGAGCCCAAGAACCTTACCGATTCTCCTGAGTTCATCAACATCAAGCAGGAGTTCGTTACCGAGTTCATGAGCCGCGTCAAGAAGAGCCCGTTCAGCCGTGTCAAGACCATGTTCGCTGACATCACCGAGGCTGAGGCAAGAGCGAAGGGTTACATCAAGGGTAACATGAAGACCGATGAAGTCTTCAAGCTGCTCCGCAGAGAGACCGTTCCGACGACTGTTTACAAGAAGCAGACTATCGACCGTGACGACGTCATTGACATCACTGATTTCGATGTGATCGCATGGCTGAAGGGTGAGATGAGAATCAAGCTCGATGAGGAACTCGTTCGTGCGATGCTGGTCGGCGATGGCCGTAACCCGTCTTCTCCGGACAAGATCAACGAGCAGAACATTCGTCCGATCTGGACTGATGATGCGACCCTGTTCGTTGTGAACAAGGTTATCGAGATGTCCTCTGCCGACCTCGCTGATGAGGATAAGGTTGCTAAGGCTGTTATCCGCGGCGCTATCAAGGCTCGTAAGGACTACCGTGGTTCCGGCAACCCGATCATGTTCACCAATGACGATACGCTCACCACGATGCTGCTGCTGACTGATGACATCGGCCGCGATCTGTATGATACTGTTGACAAGCTGGCTACCAAGCTGCGCGTCTCCAAGATCGTTACTTCCGAGATCATGGACAACCTGACTCGTGAGGTCTCTGGTGTCACCCGTACTCTGCGTGCTATCATCGTCAACCCGGCGGACTACAATGTCGGTGCTGATAAGGGCGGTCAGGTCTCCATGTTCGATGACTTTGACATCGACTACAACAAGATGAAGTACCTGATTGAGACCCGTTGCTCTGGCGCGCTGGTCAAGCCGTTCTCTGCAATCGTCATTGAGACTGTCGCAAACCCTCAGTAAGCCTGACTGTGGATGACACAATCCCGGACGGAGTCTCCCTGCTCGGCAAGGAGCTCTCCGACCTTCAGTCAGGCGTTTCCGTTGCCGGTGACGGTATCATCGGTACACTGAAGTACGTGACCGGTTATACAGGCTTCTCCGGTGATCCGGCAGAGCAGTCTGGTAACTATATCGCACTTCACATCGATTCCGCAGTTGAAGGCGCCACGATCACGGTTGAAATTATCGGCGGCGATCACGGTCCTACAACACTTGATGAGGACAGAACATGCATCTTCCGCATCAAGAACAACTACCAGAAGATTAAGATCACGGCGACTAAGGCCGGCACTCCGACCGTCACCAAGACCTATAATCTTCTCGGCCTGACACTGCAGGGCGCGGACGATTAAGCCATTCGAAAATGAGGTGAAAATTAATGCCTAAGTTTTGCGGAAAAATTGGGTATGCCCTTCCGGTGGAGGATCCTCCTGGCAGTGGCATCTGGGTGGATAGCATTGTCGAGAGGACATACTATGGCGACGTGACCCGTAACAATCGTCGCTTAGAGAACTCCGGGCAGCTCAATGATAACGTCCGGATTAGCAATAGCTTTTCCATTGTGGCGGATGATCAGGCCTACGCATATTTTCACCTCATTAAGTACATCGAGTATAACGGCGTGAAATGGGTCGTGTCTTCAGTTGACGCGTCCCAACCGCCACGCCTTGTACTTGAAGTAGGTGGAGTTTATAGCGAGTGATATTCTGCAAATCTCTCGCCCAGATTGCAGAGCGTTGTCGAATCACTCGTTATAGGCGGTGTGGTGTAGGAAGGAGGGCTGGAAATGCCAGATGTCTCTAATGCCGAAGCTCGCAGACTTATTCTGCATCGAAAGATATTGGACTTTACGGGACGGCCTGCCTATTTTCAGGCTCCTACCTCACCTACCGTTAAGCTCCAATACCCTTGTACTGTGTATAGTTTATCTGATATTTACGCCAATAGTGCTGATGATATGAACTATAAGGCTGTCAGGAGATATCAGGTGACTTACATAACAAAAAACCCGGCGGATCCGTTGATTGATGAGTTCATTACCGAATTCAATCAGATCAACTTTTCTAGACATTTTACTAGCGACGGACTAAATCACTATATCTACGACCTATACTTTTGATGAAGGAGGAAAATCCTATGGCAGTTCCGACTGGAAGACTTCAGTGGGATAGATCCGGTGAGCGTCTGTATGAAACCGGTGACCGCAATGTAGCACTGTATCCGTATGCTGCAGCTGCAACCACTCCGACTGGTGGCACCGCTGCTACGCATTATCCTGAAGGTTTTGCGTGGAATGGTATCACTGCTATGACCGAAACTCCGTCTGGTGCAGAAGCTACCGATCTGTGGGCAGACGACACCAAGTACGCAACCATGAGATCCGCTGAGCAGTTTGGCGGTACCATTGAGGCGTACACCTATCCTGATGCATGGGGCGAGTGCGACGGCTCTAAGGTCGTCAACGGCGTTACCCTTGGTCAGCAGTCCCGTAAGGCATTCGGTCTCGCGTACATTACTACAGTTGGTAATGACACACAGCTGAACGACTACGCTGAGAAGCTTCACCTTATCTACAATGCAACGGCATCTCCGTCCGAGAGAAGCTATGCAACCATCAACGACTCTCCGGAGGCTATCACGTTCTCTTGGGAGTACCAGACCACTCCGGTTGACGTCAGCTTCAACGGCACCGACTACAAGAAGGTGTCTTGCCTGACGATCGACAGCACGAAGGTTGCTCCGGCTACCTACGCTGCGTTCAAGACGCTGGTCTTCGGTGGCCCGTCTACCGTTCCGCATCTGCCGGAGCCGAATGACGTTCTTGCATACTTCGGCAATTCCGTCACGTTCGAGTACACGTCTGTCGGCAGCGAGCCTGATGATTGGGATTACACCTACTATCAGTACTTCACGAAGGACGCGAACAACGACTACAACCAGATCGGCATCCTTGACAAGCCGCCGATGTTCACCAACGTGACTCCGACTACTGGTTACGGCCCGTACATTGGCCCGTACTACAAGCAGTCCATTGACGATGGTCAGGCTTAAGGCCTAAATTCAAAATGAGCCCGCTGTCTGCATGATCCGCAGGTGGCAGTGAAAGCTTGAACGCCCACCATTATTCTGGAGCCATGACGCTCACGGGACGAAATCAGAAAGGCTCAAATTCTTATGAAAGGAGAAAGATCATGACGATTGTCGAAAGACTTCGTGTTATCGCTGGCAAGATCGGCGCAAATCCTAACGGTACGTCGATGCAGGCTATCCTTTCCGACATCGAGGCAAAACTCGACGAAAAGAGTGTGGCCCCTGCTCCTGTGCAGACTGCGCAGCAGAGACCGAACCGTCAGAAAAAGGCGGATAAAACGTTTTTCAGCACCGAAAAGAAGGCTGACAATACTGAAGAATAACATGTAACGCATGAAAGGAGCGTACTCATATGTATATCAAGAAGGTAAGTTATGAAGACTACAACGGTGTTCAGAAGGAAAAGACCTGCATGTTCAATCTGACCCAGAAGGAACTCACGGACATGAACTACTCCGTTGACGGCGGCATGCAGGAATACTTCCGTAAGATCACAGAGGCCAAGGATGAGGGCGAAATCGTTCGGTACATTACCGAGCTGATCCTCAAGTCCTACGGCGAGAAGACTGGCGATGGTGAAGGATTCATCAAGGAAGATCTCGACGGTCACAAGCTGGCAGATCGTTTCAAGCAGACTGCAGCGTTTGAAAAGCTGTGGACTGAGCTTGCAGAAGACGCTGCTGCTTGTGTTGACTTCTTTGTTGGCATTCTCCCGGCGAAGGTCCGCAACGGTTTCACACCGGAAATGATTGCGGCCGCAAAGCGCGGTGAAATTCCGGAGATCGCTCAGCTTCAGCAGACATCTCAGGAGTGAAGTGATGACCGATGCTCGAGATCATAGTTCCGAAGAACGAAAACCTCTGGGACCCGGTTAACGAACGGTTCCTTAAGGTAAAGGAAACAAAGCTAACTCTTGAGCATTCATTAGTGAGTCTTCAGAAATGGGAGGCTAAATGGAAGGTTCCATTTCTCAACAGTGCGCAAAAAACAGAGGATCAGCTTAGGGACTACGTCAGATGCATGACGATAACCCAAAACGTTGATCCTCTTGTTTATTTTGCGCTTACCGAGGATGATTACAGAAAGATCATAGCCTACATAGAAGACCCAATGTCTGCGACAACAATCAATGAAAAGAATCTCCCGAAAGGCAAGGGCGGAAGGAATGGTCAAATACCGACCGCTGAGTTGATATATTACTGGATGACAGCACTCAATATTCCTGCTGAGTATCGGAAATGGCATCTAAATCAGTTAATGACACTGATAAAAGTTGCATCGATTGAACAGCAGCCGCCAAAACAAATGTCCAAGAAAGACATTATGGCTCAGAACAGATCGCTGAATGCAGCAAGAAGAGCTAAATTGCACTCGAAGGGATGATATTTATCGAAAGGAGGTCTCATACATGTCGAGGAGAGGCATTATTACATTTCGCACGGAAGGCGATCCGAAATACATGAACGGCTTTACGAAGCGGGCGAAAGTAAGAAACTTCAGGAAAGCGCTTGAGTACTTTGGACAGAGAGGCGTTGAAGCCTTAGCGTATGAGACCCCCGTCGATACAGGAAAGACAGCAATGTCCTGGGATTACGAAATCGTAGAGGAGGATGGAAGAATCGAACTCATTTGGACGAATTCTTCTACCGCCGGAGATACATCAATCCCTATAGTTTTGCTCATACAATACGGACATGGTACTCGCAATGGAGGGTACGTCGCTCCTTACGACTTCATAAATCCAGTGACAAGGCAAATCTTCGAAGAAATTGCAAATACTATCTGGAGGGAGGTAACTCGTAAATGAGCACAGTCGACAATAGAATTGTAAGAATGCAATTCGACAACGAGCAATTCGAACGCGGCGTCATGCAATCGATGCGGACACTTGATGAGCTCAACGAGAAACTGCAGTTTAAAGAAGCTGGAAAAGGCATCTCTGCCCTCCAAGTTCACCTGAATAATGTAGATTTCAGCGGAATTCAAAATGCGGTGCAAAACATTAGTCATAGCTTCACATCTATGACTGGCATGGTTGGTCAGCGGATCAAGGAAGACATCGTTGACAACGTGATTAGCGCCGCGAAGCGTTTGGAACAGGTAACCCTCGGACAAATTAAGTCTGGTGGTAAAGCAAGAGCCCAGAACATAGCGAATGCTAAGTTCATGATCGAGGGCCTTAAGTACGATTGGGAAGCGGTTAATAAGGCGGCAGACTACGCGGTTACTGATACGGCATATGGTCTTGACGCAGCCGTTAAAGCAGCTTCTCAGCTTGCAGCTTCCGGTGTCGACTTTCAAGAGACAATTGAGACTGTAAACGGCACCGATTTAACACAGATGCATAAGTCGTTGCGGGCTATCTCTGGTGTTGCTGCAATGACCAATGCATCATATGATGAGATAGCGCACATCTTTACCGCTGTGGCTGGTATGGGTAAACTGACGGGAATGCAGCTTACTCAGCTTAGCCTTAGAGGCTTGAACATCGCGTCTACAATCGCAGAGCAGACTGGAAAAACCGAAGCCGAGATCCGTGATATGGTGTCTAAATCTCAGGTTAGCTTCCAGATGTTCGCGGATGCGATGGACGCCGCATATGGCGAACATGCGAAAGATGCAAACAAGACGTTCCAGGGCTCGCTTTCGAACTTGAAAGCAGCTCTTAGCAGAATTGGTGCAATTTTCCAGCAGCCGGTTATTGATAAGACAAACACGTTCTTTATCTCGGTTACAGCTCGGATCAAAGAATTCCAGAAAGCGCTTAATGATGATAAGGCATTACGGCTTACGTCAAAAGGCATTGAAAAAGTAAACAAGCAGCTCAGAGAAGAGCAGAAGAACTTCAAAGGAAATGCCCAAGCTGCAGAAGCGTGGTCCAAACAAAGACGACATGAGATCGAGCAGTCGTATCTTGATTCGGAAGACGCTTTAAAACGAGGCGACGTTGAGAATTATTCGATAGCAAGATTCGCAACTCATTTCGCCGAAGCTTGGGAAGCGGCTATACAGTTCGTTTCGAAAGTGACGGATAGCCTTGACCTTAGCTGGTTCCGATCGATTGGTAGTTTCCTCGATAATTCTGCAAAGAAAGTAACGAAGTTCTTTAACGCAGCTTCTACGGCGATTGATAAGGTTAAGGCGTCCGTTGACAAGACATCAGCTAGCATCGCAGACTCTCTTGAGCTTGACATGAATGACCTTAATCTCTTGCATCGAATCCTTTACAATGAGTTCGGCTACGTGGAAGAGCGTTGGGCAAAACTTGATGAGATTTACAAGAAGCAAGGTAGCACCAAGACTGGCCTTTGGCTTCAGGGATACATGGATCAGCTCGCTGGAGTCGGCTATCACTTTGAGAAGCTTGGCTGGACGGAAGAAGAATTCAAAAAGAAGCAGGAAGAACTTGCAAAATCCGAAGCGCAGCGCGTTAAGGAGATGACAAAGGAAGAAACGCTCATAAACGGTATAGCAGGCGCTATTGTTATTGCTAAAAAGTCGATGGAAGGTATCAAGAAAACCATCAGTAACCTTATTAAGGCTTTCGGCAACATCGCAATGGCCGCCGGTAAAGTTCTTGTATCGTTTAGAGCTTTTGAATCTGGTCTTCATGTGGAGGACCTTACGGACCGAATTGCAAAGATTTCTGAAGCGATTCTTAATTTCTCGACTGCGATTCAGCCCTCTGAGGAAACGCTTCAGAAGATAATGGAAGTTTCGCAGGATGTAGGAAATGTATTTAACAACGTAACCGAATTCGTTACAAATGCTGTTGTTGCTTTCCTCGACTTCGTTTCTGCGTGTCTCAAAGCAGATGAATCTCTTGACGAACTCTCAAAGAATGAGGGTCTCACTTCTATGCAGAGGGTTGCGTTAGACCTTTTGAGGATACTTAAAAACATCAGAAGATTCTTCTCGGCTCTCGGCAAGATTGCGCTGAAGATCTTTAAATCGATCAAGACAGCATTTATGAATGTATTCGGTGGGCAGGAAGTCGGTGGCGCTCTTACCGCTCTTACCGGTGGTATTACGCTGTTTACTGACGGAATTGCAACTGCTGCTGAGAAGGTTGCAGAGGCAGAAGCACCGTTTAAGGCTATCGAATACATCTTCGGAGCTGTTTTCAGCATTGTAAAGAAGGTTAGTGACTACCTCGGTAAGTTCACGACTGGCATTCGGAAATTTAAGAACGGAACGGAAGACACTACAGAAGCAGTCGAAGGTGCCGTCAGAGCCGGAGAGAAAGGCTCGTCCTTTATGGAGGGGCTTGGCAAAGTATTTGCAAAGGGAATCAAGTGGATCGAGGAGCTTCCGTCTAAACTCGTGGAGTTGTGGGAAGCGATTAAGCAGCAGGAAGGCGTTAAGAAACTCAAAGAGTCGTTTGAGAATCTTTGGGAGACTATTAAGAACTCCTTTAACAAGGGCGTTGAGCCGATGACAAGAGGTATGAACGACCTTACGAAAGTCACCGGTGGAGAAGGTAGCAGCGCACTTGAGGCATTTGCTGATGGTATCGGCAAAGTAGCTGGAAAGATCGCTGAGTACATCGATAAGCTCCCTGAGTATGGTCAGAAGGTGAAAGATTTCTTCACCTCTGTCAAGGATTTCGTCAGCAAGACGATTTCCGATCTGCATCTTGATGAGCTTGGAGAAGGAATCGCTACGTCGTTTAGTGAGATCTTCAACAGTGATGACAGCATCTTTAAGAAGATAAAGAACTTTGCAGAGGAAGTATTCTTTACTGTTATCGATGGGCTTTCTGGTGTTAACTGGAAAGAAGTCGGTAAAGGCGGTATCATGGCACTCGTTGCCGCGAACCTGTTTGAATTCTTCAAAGCTACCTCTGGTATTGCTGAAGCCATTGATAAAATCAAAGCGATTCCGAAGAGCATAAATGGTGTTATTAAGGCCATAGGCTCGTTCTTTGGTGTTGCTCAGAAGTCCCTCGCGAAGGCAACAAATGCGTACGTTCTCGCAAATGCTGCAAAAGCGATTCTTGCAATGGCGGCAGCTATCGTACTCTTGAAAGATATTCCGAAGGACGACCTGAATAAGTCTCTCGCGGCTATATCTTTCATGGCAGGCATAGTCTGGTTACTTTTGTCTGCTGTTGGAAAGCTCATGGCTGGAGTAGGCATACTCAAAGAGGCTAATTCAAAAGTTATTGACAATAGTAGTAAGAACATCATTCAGCTTAACGCTAGCCTTGGAAAATTCGCGGGAGCTGCGTTGCTTATCGGTGCAGTTGGCGGTTCTGTATGGCTTATTTCTCAGGCAGTTATAAACATCATGAATGCGACCAAAGGCGGTGGAGTTACTAGCAACAAGGTTGGTGCTTTCTCTGCGGCATTGGCGACAGTACTCAAGATCGCAGGCATTATTGCAGGATTTGCGGTCGTTATGCTGCTACTTGTGAAGGCACTTAAAACCGATGGTATGGCGATGCTTGGAATTGGCGTTGCGCTTATAGGCGTATCGCTTGCAATTTTTGCTATTGCAGGTGTGCTGACAATGCTATCTAAGATCGAAATAAACGAAAACGCTATCGTTGCGCTTGTTGGCATTGTTTCTGCGGTTATCATCATGACCTATGTTTTAGGGCAGTCTGCTAGATGGGCTGACACTACTGCACTTCTTGCTCTCGCCCTTGATATGTTTGTCATGTCGATTGCTATCGGAATCATACTTGCAGAGCTTGCCGCTATTTCGTTGCTGTTGACTGGTGCGTCGTTCCTCGGAAAAGAGAACGTGTTCTTAGAGGCAGCTGCCATGATTGCTTTGATAATCGTCGCTATGGGTGCCTCCATCGGAATGATGGCCAAGGGTGCATCTAGGCTCAAGAAACCTGGCGATATCGTCGCTCCTATTCTCTCAATGGCCGCTGTGATAATTGCGGTCGCTTGGGCGATGAAGACTGTGGCAGAGGCTGCCGGAAGCAATCTCCAGGGCACAGTGATAGCGTTCTTTGCTATCATTGCGGTTCTGGGTCTTGTCGTTGCAGCAATTGACAAAACCGTTAACCAGGTTCGCACAGGAGACGCATCGACGAAGACCTTTGCGGCTCTTGCAGCGATATTTGCTGCGGTTGGCGTCTGTGTGATGTTGATGGCCCTCGCAGCAGAGAAGATGGCTAGTGTCGGCGATAATCTCAAAGGAGCGCTAATCGGAGCGTTGGGCATCGTATTCCTTGCTGTTGTTGCAATAATCGCTGTTGTGGCAATTGCAAAGAAGGCCAATGCTTCGGTTATTGCAGAGATACTGGAATCCATGTCGATCGCGTTTATTGCAATCGGCGCGTCATTACTGCTTATTGCGGAAGCGGCGAAAGTAATGTCCGAGGTTAACCCCTTGGCATTCGCTGGCGTTGCTGCTATTCTGGTTGTTATGCTTGCCGCGTTCGGTGTCCTTGCGTTCTTTGTTGCTAAGAATCCGATGCTTGGCGAAGGGCTCAAGAAACTCGGCGATGGCTTTAAGGCGTTCGGCATAGGCATGCTTTTGATAGCAGCATCAGCACTGGTGTTCGGTCTGGCGATGGGTATTATCGCTAGTGGCCTTGGGCTTCTGGCTGGCGGTATCGGGGTGCTTGCTAACGCATTTAGTGAGCATAAAGCTACGGTGTTGGTTCTTCTCGGCATTATCGCTCTTACGGCAGTTCTTGCGTATCTACTCATCAAGGCCTGCGAGCCGATACCTCCTATCGTTGAGAAGGTGGCAGACGTCGTTACCAGTACGGCAAAGAAAACTGGTGGCGGCTTGCTGAATGTTCTTAAGAGTAGCGGTTCGAAGATCAGTGCTTGGTGGCAGTCGATGCAACCGAGAACCAAAGCGATGATCGTAACCGGCATCGGTACTCTTTGCGCTGCGATTCTTAAGTCTACGCCGAAGGTGCTCCAGACGGCTAAAGCATTGCTTGGAAAGCTTGTTGGGTTCCTGCTTGATATTATACCCGACGCGGTTAAGGCGTTGCTGGAGATTCTGATAAAGCTCATAAACTCCTTGGCGGATACTATAAGAAAGAACTCTGCTAGAATAGCATATGCGTTCTGGAATCTGTTCGAAGCGTTGCTTGAAGTGGTTTTGGAAGTTATAGGACAGATGATTCTGCTTATAACCGGAACTTCCGGCCCGTTCGGAAAACTTGGACAAAAGCTTGTTGATGGCTTGTCCGGAGCCAAGGGCATGATGCGTAAGAACCTTGCTGAGATGGAGGCCTATTCTGAGCAGGCGGATGAACTTGCAGACGAATGGAAAGATGTTATGCTTGACTACGACTCACAGCAAGGAGATCCGTGGGCCGATCAAGCAAAAGAATTCGAAAAGATTAAGAAGGAAGCTGAAGAAACGGAGGACGCTGTACAAGGCGTATCTGGTGCAGTAAGCTCCATAAACGCAGATGGTTCTCTCCCTGGTAATCTTGCTGAGTATTACGCAATGAATGCCAAGGCTGGAGCGGATTCGTCGAAGGCAGAGAAAGATGGTAACTCGGTTGGCGACACCATCATGGGTTACATCACCGACGGCGCTGAGAATGCGATGCCGGATATGACAGAGATGCTGCCGGACATGAACGCTATGGGCAACTACGAAGGTCAGGGGCTCATTAACGGCATGGACACCGGAATCGAAGAAGGCGGCGACGAGCTGTATACCACGACAACTACCACAGTCAAAGAAGGCCCGATTGCTGGCATTGAAGACATGCAGGGTGAAGTCCGTAAGACAACAAGAGAATACATCAGTGATGTCATAAAAGAACAAATAGAGGACGAAGGCTATCGGAAGATGTACGAGACTCGTATGTGGAGTAACGCCGCGTACATGCTCAGAGGCTTCTCCGATGGCGTCGACAAAAACATAGACATCGTTCATAGATCAATGAACAAGGTTGCGCTAGCTGCCGATAACAGTTTCATTGGTCCGCTGAAGATTAGTTCGCCTTCTAAGGTGTTTATTCAAAATGGCGCCTATTTGCTGCAAGGCTTGGCTCAGGGTATCATGCAGAACCTTGGTCTTGTCGAAGATGCAACAGGCGAAATGACAAGTACCATTATGGATACGTTCGGACCGTCTATTGATTATGTGTCTAGGGTCGCATCTGGTGAATTCGAGTACGATCCGACGATCAGACCGGTTCTGGATTCTAGCAGTATTGGTAGAGGAGCTGGAGCTATCAACTCTATGTTCAGAGGCCAGAGTGTATCTCTTTCTGGTTTCTCTGGTCAGCTTGCTGCCGATATCGGTGAACTTGACTCTCGTAACCTTGATATTGTCATGGAACTTCGTGCCCTGCGTGAAGACATGGCGATGATGGGTGAAGAGATTGCCAATATGCAGGTTGTTATGGATACCGGAGCGCTGGTTGGCGCAACAGCCAGCTCAATGGATAAAGCTCTCGGACAGAGAGCAGTACGGTTCGGAAGGGGGAACTGATAGATGCAAGTCTTCTATGATGGAGAACATTCCATCAACTTCTGGGATCCAAAGACTGACCCAGTGTTTAATGCAGACCATGATCCATGGCAAAATACATGGAAAAAGCTCAAACTCATTCCCTCTTCTCGTCCCGTTATTAATCCGCCTTCGGTTAAGACGAGTAGCATAGAAGTTATCGGCGCAAATAGCCTTATCGACTTGACGGAGGTTCCGAGAGGATTCCCGACTTTCCAGAACCGAACGGGTTCTTTGGAATTCTACGTGGATAACTCGGATCCTAGTTATGATTGGGCAAAAGCATATCATGATGTGAAGCTGTACTTTCATGGAAAGCGACTCAGGATTTACCTTACGGACGAGCCGAGTTGCTACTACGAAGGACGCTTTTCAGTAAACAGTTGGAAGAGTGACAAAAACATTTCTAAGATCACCATAGATTACGATTTGGATCCCTTTGCCCTTGCTATGTTCTCCACATTGGAGGATTGGCTTTGGGATCCATTCGATTTTCTGAACATGGACATTCCGAATGTGAATCGGGAGGACTTTCGCAATCTGTCTGTTCCTGCTGGAGAA
>JAEIGA010008263.1_pt1 | contig 15766 bp, 8 predicted proteins | sample 9270691 | NCBI WGS metagenome assembly JAEIGA01 (sample SAMN17057246, study PRJNA624740) | gut metagenome | biome: biome; isolation source: fecal sample | host: Bos grunniens | place: China: Xizang | collected 2019
CGGTGGACTCCCTGCGCTCGTTGGCCGCCTGCCTTGTTGAGGAGGTGGAGGCCGGCATTGTGGATATTGAGGATTGGGAGGAGGCGGCTCTCTGCCCAATGATTGACGCCCGCAGGATGGAGGTCTATGCCGAGCTGTTCGACACAAAACTCACGCCCCTCTCGGAGGTTGTTGCGGAGGTTGTCACCGACCGCAGCTTCTACGATGTGCTGCTCACCCACAAGAAACTTGTCATCTTCGGCAATGGCGCCGAGAAGTGCAGCGGCATTTTGGAGTGGGCCGAGTGTGTGAATGTGGCCCCTTCGGCCCGAGGTCTGTGTGCCGAGGCGGAGAGGAGGTTGCAGGCAGGCCAGGTGGAGGATGTGGCCTACTTTGAGCCCTTCTACCTGAAGGATTTTGTTGTTACGGCCTCCAAGAAGAAACTTTTCTAAGTGGGCCTTGTGGGTGCTTTTTGTGTTGCGTAGAATCCGCCTCACAAGTCACACCCGAATAGAGAATGGGATATAGATTGTAAAAGCGATACAGAGTATCGCATAAAAATTTTTGGGCGACTTTTTATAAAAAGTCGCAAGAAAGATGGGATATAAGGAAGATAAACAATTGCAGCTCGATGGTCGCTATATGCGTATGGCCAGGGTGTGGGCGGAGAACTCCTACTGTATTCGCCGTCAGGTGGGTGCGCTCATCGTTAAGGATAAGATGATCATCTCGGACGGCTACAACGGCACCCCCTCGGGCTTTGAGAACATCTGTGAGGATGATTCGGGTGTGACCAAACCCTATGTGCTCCACGCCGAGGCTAACGCCATCACGAAGCTGGCCAAGAGTAGCAACTCGGGCGACGGCAGCACCCTGTATGTCACCGCCTCGCCCTGTATGGAGTGCTCGAAGCTTATCATTCAGGCGGGCATCAAGAGGGTTGTCTATAGTGACCTCTACCACAACACCGATGGTATCGACCTGTTGGAGCGCAGTGGTATTGAAGTAGTGAGGGTCGTAGGGTAGGCGAGTGTGCCTTGTGGGTGCTTTTTGCACCAAATTCCCGATAGCGAGTTCCTCATTTACCCTAAAGTAAACTGCGGACTCGCTCCAGAAATTTGGCACAAAAATCCCTCCACAAATCCCACTCGCGGGGAATAGCAAAGGAACTCCCTAAATTCCCTAACCTCCCTAATAGGGCAGAGCAAATGCAACGATACGCAGTATCGTCTAAAAGTTTTTGGTGCAGCTTTTTACAAAAAGCTGCGAAAAAAGAAGAAAATGGAAGAGAAGACGATGACAAAGAGAACACCAACGGAGTTGGGCGAGGAGTGCATTGGCAAGCTATTGCGCAAGTATGCGGTGCCGGCGATTATTGCGATGACTGCCTCGTCGCTCTATAATATGATAGACAGCATTTTTATTGGTCAGGGTGTGGGTGCGTTGGCCATTTCGGGCTTGGCTGTGACCTTCCCGCTGATGAACATCTCGGCGGCGTTTGGCTCCTTGGTGGGTGTGGGTGCTTCGGCCATTGTGTCGATGCTCCTGGGCCAGAAGAACTATGGGATGGCTCGCAGGGTGCTGGGCAATGTGATGACGATGAATGTGGTGCTGGGTGTGCTGCTGATGGTCTTCGGCATCGGCTTTCTGGACCCCATTTTGTACTTCTTTGGCGCGAGCGAAAATACGATTATATATGCTCGCGAGTATATGATTTATATCCTTATCGGTAATGTTATCACCCACCTCTACCTGGGCCTCAATGCGGTTTTGAGGGCGGCGGGACGCCCCAAGGTGGCTATGTGGGCGACAATCCTTACGGTGGTGCTCAACGCCATTTTGGACCCCCTGTTCATCTTTGTTTTCGATATGGGCATCAAGGGTGCGGCCATTGCTACGGTGCTGGCACAGGTTGTGTCGCTTGTTTGGCAACTGCGCATCTTCTCCAATAGGAATGAGATTCTGCATTTCGAGGGGGGCAAGGTCTTCACTTTCGACAAGAAGATTGCCCGCGAGTCGGTCAAGATTGGCCTTTCGCCCTTTTTGATGAATATGGCCTCGTGCTTTGTGGTGCTGCTGATTAATAACCAGTTGCGCCGCTATGGCGACCAGATGAGTGCGGGTGCTGGTGACTTGGCAATTGGTGCCTATGGCATTGTCAATCGCATCATTTTCCTCTTTGTGATGGTGGTTATGGGCTTCAACCAGGGTATGCAACCCATTGCGGGCTACAACTACGGTGCGGGCAAGTACGATAGGGTGCTGAAGGTCTTCTGGAAGACGGTTATGTGGGCAACGATAACGACCACTGTCGGCTTCCTTGTGGGCACCTTTGCTCCGAAGTTTGCTGTGTCGCTCTTCACGAGTGACGGGATGATGACCGACATTGCGGCCCGAGGATTCACCATTGCGGTTACGGTCTTCCCGATTGTGGGTTTCCAGATGGTGGCCTCCAACTTCTTCCAGAGTATCGGTATGGCGAGCAAGGCGATATTCTTGTCGCTCTCTCGTCAGGTGTTGTTCCTCATCCCCTGCCTTGTTATTGTGCCTTTGAGGTATGGCATTGAGGGTGTGTGGATGGCGCTGCCCATCTCGGATGGCATTGCAACGATTGTTGCCGGTGGCCTGATGTTGGGGCTGGTGCGCAAGTTCAAGAAGTCGCCCTCGGAGATTGGCTTCAAGGGTGTTGAGTAGAAGAAAACCTATCACGAAAACCAAACAATAACGCTATGGACAAGAAATTTGTGATAACCATCGGTCGCCAGCTGGGGGCGGGTGGTAGAGTGCTTGCCGAGGAGCTGGGGCGCCGATTGGGTGTGCCGGTCTATAATCACGAGATTATCAACGAGGCGGCCAAGCAGAGCGGCATTGCTGCCGAGTTGTTCGAGAAGGCCGACGAGCACACAAGCAATGTGACACCCCTCGGTACGGGCATTTGGTCCTTCGGCTCGATGACCACACCGGGCTATATCAACAACGACACCCTCTTTGCCATACAGAGCCAAACCATTGAGAGCCTTGCCGATAGGGGGTCGTGCATTTTTGTTGGCAGGTGTGCCGACTATGTGCTTCGCGATAGGGAAGATGTGTTGAGCGTCTTTGTGACTGCCTCTTTGGAGGATAGGGTTGCGCGCCTCTGCTCTTCGTGTGATAAGAACGAGAAGGAGTGCCGCGCGTGGATAGCCTCCACCGAGCGCAAACGCTCGTCGTACTATAATTACTACACCTTCAAGACCTGGGGTGCAGCCGAAAGCTACGACCTCTGCCTCAACTCCTCGAAGTTGGGCATTGAGGGTTGTGCTGATGTTATTGAAAAGTATATGGGGGGGGGTAAAACCCTGTAAATAAGATAGTTGGAAAATAATGAAAAGGGAGAATAATTCAACACTTAAACCACGCAAACGAGGGGTTGCAGCAAGTATGCTTCGCGACTATTTGTCGTTAGTCAGCCACCCGATGTATTTCCGCCACTTCTACTCGCCCGGTAGGGAGCGTATGCCCGAGGATGGCAACCCTACGGTGCTTGTGTCGAACCACCAGAACTGCCTTATCGACCCGCTGGCGCTGGTGTTTTTGCTGTCGGACAGGAAGCCAAGGTTTTTGGCCCGTGCAAGCGTCTTTCAGAACCCAATCTTAAATAAGGTCATCAGGGGATTGGGCGCTTTGCCAACATATCGTGCAAGGGTGGACGGAATCAAGGGTGTGGCCAAGAATAAGGGCACCCTGGAGGAGGTTGCCAAGGCGCTCTCACACGGCGAAACGGTTGTTCTCTACCCCGAGGGCCAGCACCAGAATAAACGCTGGCTTGGCGCCTTTTCGCAGGCATACCTGAAGATGGCTTTCGGTGCGGCAGAGGAGGCCAATTTCGAGAGAGAGGTCTATGTTATGCCCACCGCCAACCACTACTCCCACTACCGCCTGCCGAGGGAGGATATGATGATTGCCTTCGGAGAGCCCATTGCGCTGTCGCCCTACTATGAGGAGTTCAAGGAGAATCCGAGGGAGGTTATGAGCAAGGTGAACGACCTTGTGAGAGGACAAATTGAACATCTTATGCTCAATGTCGAGGACCTCGACCACTACAAGGAGATTGACTTCCTGCGCACGGGTAGCTATGGCGATAGGTTTGCACAAAAACACTCATATAGAGCCGATTATCTTCCCGAAAGGCTCTCGTCGGATAAGCAGCTCGTTGCGCGCCTGAAGAGGGCTACGGAGAGCGAGCCGGAGAGGATGGAGGGAATTTTTGAACAGGTGAGGAAACTCTCGAAGGGCATCCATAAACTCGGCATCAGGGAGTGGCTCTTTGAGCGCAAGCGTGGCATTGGTGCGCTGGCTCTCTTTGCGCTCGGAATGTTGATTGGCCTACCCCTGTTTGTGGTCGCTTTGGCCGCCACCTGGCTCGTCTTTTTGGCCCCTCTGCTTGTCAACCGACTCGCCATCAGGGACCGCCAATTCTGGGGCTCCATAAACCTTGCCGCCACGCTGCTTGTCACCTATCCTTTGTGTGGCATTGTGACCCCCATTGTGCTGCTGTGTTGTGGCCATTGGGCGGTGGCTTTGGGTTGGTTTGTAGCCTTCCCGTTTGCCGTCATTTTTGCTTCGAACTATATGCGCTGGGCCACAAAACTCTTCGGCTATGCAAGATTTGTTTTCGCAAAAGGGACACAAATTTCTCACCTTGCAAGCCTGCGTCAGAGGGTGTATAAGGAGCTCGATGAGGTTGTCGATATGGAGAACTAACTCGCTCATTTGTCGTCAATTTTGAATGGTTTTTAGGGGGCCGAGGTTGAACTAAACCTCGGCCCTCATTGTGCTTTGTGGATGTGCAATTTTTCCACCACCCAAGGGGGATTTGGTAGAAAAGGTGCATTTTGTGGGACAAAAAAGACATTTTTTTCAAAAGTTTTATATATTTGCGTTGATTAGTGTGGACTCTGCGTAGCAGAGTTGAAATGTAAAGAAGAATGAGAGTGAAAAAAATGACATATTTTGCGGCTGTCGCTTTTGCGTGCGCGTGTGCGCTGTGCGCAACATCTTGTGGCCAGCCTGAGGAGCCCGCCTCTCCCGATGAGGTCATCTCCTTCAACTCCTTGGCGACAGAAAGTCGCGCAGTAATCACCGACAATGCAACCTTGCAGGCGGCCTGCTCGTCTGGCGACGGAATCGGCGTGTGGGGCGTTGTGAACAACGAGTTCAGTACCGATGCGATGTTGCTCGACAACGCACAACTCACCTACAACACCGAGTGGAGCTATACCCCCTCCCGCCACTGGGTGCGCAACTCCCTCCACGAGTTCTGGGCCCTCTATCCCTACTCGGAGGATGGTTGCGTCTTTGATGTGGCGGCCGGCACAGTTACCCGCAACAACATCACCTTGGGTGCCTCCGAGGCCAACAATGTGGACTATATGTGCGCCATCAACAGCCGCGATTTGCGTCTGCCCGATGCCACCACCGCTCCCGTGCCCCTGGAAATGATGCACGCCCTCTCGCTCCTGGAGTTCAAGTTCGTCAATGCGCTGGGCGAGGTGAGGCGTGTGACCAACATCAACCTTTCGGGCCTCAAGTACAAAGGGTCCATCACTTTTGGCAAGGATGGTTCGCTGGGTGGCGCCCTGGATGGCAAGATGGATGTAAGGGTTGATGCCGATGGCACGCTGGCGGCTGTGGGCATTTATGAAGGCCTTTGCTCCACAAGCCCCATTCCCAAGAACCTCTCCACCAAACACAACCTCTTCGAAAATGTGGGCGGTGTGATTGTTATGCCCCAGCAAGTGGAGGGTAAGAGTGTTCTGTTCGGCCTCTCGGTGGAGTCCACCGGCGGTAGCGTTGCCAACTACGAAATCAACCTCGGAATTATGCCCCCTGCCGAATGGGTGCCCGGAAAGAAATACATCTACACCATTACCCTCACCTCTACCAACATCACCTATGATGTGCGTGTGGTCGATTGGGTGAAAGATTCCGTTGAGTTGTCCTAAAAACAATAGACAAAACAATCCCCCAACAGAGTGAATTTCCGACTCCGCGAGAGTGTCGGAGCAAAAAATGAAGAGTATGAAGATTGGAAAACAGATAGCAGCAGCACTAATCCTGATGAGCCTTGTGGGGTGTAGTCAGGAGGTGATGGATGGCAATTCGTCCACCATCCGCTTTTCGATGGGCGGCAGGATAGACCTCACCACTCGCGGCATCATCGACCAGGCGTTGGTGAACGATGAGATCGTTCCCGTGAGGGTTACCGCCACGAGGGGTGGCTCAACACTCTACAGCAACGAGCAGCTTTATCGTGATGAGGTGACCTCGGAGTGGTTGCCTAGAGAGAGCAACCAGCAGGATTGGGAGGCGGGTGTGCGCCACACCTTCATTGCCAACGCCTACAGCCCCTCGACGGCTGTGAGCTCGGGTGCTCTAACCATAAGCAGTCCCACGAGTATTACGGTGACGCAGCCCGAAACTTACGACAGCTCGTCGAAGGAAGGTATGGTCGATTACCTGCTCTCGCAGAACTTCGTCTACACCGTACCTGTGGGCTCCCAGCCCCCCATTGTGAGGTTGGAGATGGAGCACGCAATGTCGTTGGTGGAGATTAATATTGCCAAGCACGTGTCGTTCGAGAATGTGAATGTCTATCTGGAGGAGGTGCGTCTGGAGGGATTCTACCGCTCGGCAAAGATGGAGTGTCCCACCCCTGCCCAGTATGGCAATGTTGCCGGCGAGACCAACTCGGATGTGTGGCAATATTGGGTTATGGGCTCCACGGATGCGATATATGAGATTAATGGCGCCAACCCCTATCCTTCGGTGACGGCCGACTGTGTGCCCCTGAAGCTCAAGGAGGACGAGGGAGGTGTGAGGATGTGCTTCTTGGCTCCTCCTCAGCAGTTGGAGTCTTCGTGCCGTCTGCATGTGAGCTATTGGGTGAATGAGAAGTACTCCGACGAGTCGCTGGACAACTATGTCTACCACCAGAGTACCTTCAACCTTTTCAACTATGCAACCAGCGGTGGTTTGGCGATCTGGCTCCCCGGCCACCACGTTGTCTATACGCTTGAGGTCGATACCGGTATCCACATTGAGGGTACGATTAGCCCTTGGATAGATGTGGACTACATTGAGGGTACGGTATTGCCCGATGTTACCGACCCATACTAGAAACCAGAGAGAGCCAAAAGGAATGAGAGAGATGAGAAGAGGAATGATTTATATGGCAACCCTTGTGTTGGCGCTGTGTGCCACGGGTTGTATGAATGACCCCTTTGGGGAGAATGAGCCCACCTCACAGGAGGTGAAATTGTGGGCGGGCATTACTCGCGATCAGGCGTCCCGAGCCGAGGGCGTGGCTCCTTTGGAGTACACCCGCACAGTCGAGAACACCAACCCGGGCTTGCGTAATCCTGGATTTGACGGCACCCTCGACATTGGTATTGTGAGGATGAGCAAGAAGGAGGATGCAGACCGCTATCCCGACTTCAGGGCTATGGGCGAGCCTGTCTTGGCGCAGCTTGGCGCTGTCGATGGCGGCAGTGGCAACATTCGCCCCATTGAGTTCTTGAGTCAGGCGCAGTTCTTCCCCGATGCGTCGAGCCAGTTGCGCTATGCGGCGTGGTATCCTTGGAAGAATAGCGACGACGACCCCTATGTCGATGATGAGGGTAGTGTTTACTACTCCGACGAGTTGGCCACCTATGTAACCTCGGAGATTACCGGTTCGAAGGATGTGATGTATGGTAATGTGATTGAGGGCTCGCTGGAGAGTGGTTTTCCTGTTATGAGGTTCGACCACGCGCTGTGTGTCTTCCGCATCCACGTCTATGCGATGATTGCCTACGACGAGCACGGTCAGGAGGTGTCGATAGCCGATTGGGGCAAGCTGGAGGAGGTTACGCTTATGAATGTTCCCCAGCAGGTGAAGATGGTGTTGCCCCACCTCTGTACGGAGGTTGTGGATGGCAAGTCGGTGCACAATGGCGAGAGTTCCGACTACTTCACTCTGGAGTATATGGGTGAGACCTCTTTGGAGCTCCACAACGATCCCAACATTCCCTTTGCACCCCCCGAACACTTCCCCTTGGGTATCACCAAGCGCGAGATGGTGTCGGAGGTTATTGCCGGTCCTCCCGCGAGCGGTGTGCTTAAGATTGGTGTGAAGACCAGCACCCAGAAGGCAACCCAGGAGGTGTCTATTGCTCGTAACTTCCAGGCGGGCCACGCCTACGACATTGTGCTTCGCTTCTCGGACCACGGAATGATTAATGCCGAGGCTGTTGTGGGCGAGTGGGGTACCAACCCACCTCTCGACGAGGAGCTTGCGGCAAACATCTACTACGACTTGAGTACCAATGAGACCTCCAACTGCTATGTAATTCGCTCGGCCAACTACTCCTACTGCTTCGATTGCAGCGTGAAGGGTAATGGCAATGGCGAGTTGTTGGGTATGAGCGAGGCCGACACGAGGCTCAATGTGAGCTGGGTGGATGTTTTGTCCAATGACCTGCCCACCAATATCGACCTCGATGGCGATGGTGATAGCGACGATATTTTCACTCTGAAGACCAATATACCCTCCGAGAATAGGGTGCTTTTCAATATCAACGGCTACGAGACGAAGAATAGCGATGGCACGCCCAACTTCGACAATAAGCAGCTGCCTGCAAGGGGCAATGTCATCATCGGAGGCTACGATAAGAATCCTGCCGAGGGTGGTAAGCTGCTGTGGACTTGGCACTTGTGGATTACTCCCCAGCCCACGCCTGTTGGCTGCTCGAATGGTTTTGTGGTTCTCGACCGCAACCTGGGTGCTATCGCATCGGAGCCCACGACAGGTGGTGTGAACGACCCCGCGCACGGACTTCTGTACCAGTGGGGCAGGCCCACCCCTTTGAGGGCCGAGGGCTTGACCGCCACAACCACCAAGTATATGCTTGAGGACCCATTTTCGGCAGGTGTCAATGTGATTTACGGCAAGGGCGACCCCGAGGGTGCGTGGATTGACTCGTCGAGCAAATGGTTTGCCCAGAGCCACGACCATATGTGGGGTGACTCGGGCAAGAAGGACGAGGACCACAAGAAGACGCTCTATGACCCCTGTCCTGCGGGTTACTTTGTTGCCAACTACGCCTTCTGGCGCGACTATGAGGAGTATGAGGTCTCCTTTGAGAACAAGGGTGTGCTCTCCAACCGCGATAGCGAGAACATCTGGCTGCCCTCGACAACGGTCTATAACGACTCTGCTGTGGCGGATAACTCCTTCGTGGGAGTCACTTTGAGGACCTCGAGTGTCGATACCGAGGATGGCAACTCCCCCTATAACTTCTACTACACCGCCTCGAGGACTGCCCAGAGGAGCTCGGTGAACTCCCAGTGTAACTATGCAATTCCTGTGCGCTGCATCGCCACCACGACGGCTCCTTCGGTTGTCAACCTGAGCGAGAGCCAGACGGCCAACTGCTATGTGGTGACCGAGCCTGGTTACTATAAGTTCAAGGCCACGGTGAGGGGCAATGGTGTGACGGAGTTGTGGCCCTTTGGTAATGCTACAAACAAACAGATGCTCGAGTTTGGCGACGATATGGACGCCACAATCAACCCTTCGAGAATTGACCTTCTGTGGTGGCAGGGCGACTTTACGGAGATGAGTGGTGTGAGCGATGCCGATATGATTAAGACGCTCCAGTGTATTGAGATTCAGAACGATGGTAAGCTCAAGGATGGCTTTGCGGAGTTCCAGATCAGGGAGGGCAACTTCCACCCCGGCAACGCCGTTATTGCGGCCTACGATGGTGCGGGCAACATTCTCTGGACTTGGCATATATGGATGCCTTCGGAGAGGCCCAAGGATATTCGTTCGGGTCGTAAGACGGTGCAGGATAGGAACTTGGGTGCAACACAGGCTCCCGTTATTGGCGCCACGGGCACTTCGTTCAACTTTGTGGACTACAAGGGCGATACTGCCACAGGCAATGAGGCTGTGTGGTCAACCTTTGGTTTCTTCTACCAGTGGGGTAGGAAAGACCCCATTATGGGTGCGCCCGTTGGCACCCAGTCGAGCACTGCGGTCGACAATCTTGCGTGTGCCCCCTATTGGGTGAACGACGGAACGGAGACTTGGAGCAAGCGCACCACCATTCCCCGAGTGCTGGGCGCGGGTGCGGTGAGAATCAGCTGGACTGTTCAAAACCCCTTGACCTTTGTCTACACTTCTAATGCAAACGATAATGAGAACTCGCTGTGGTTCCCATCCTTTACTAGTAACCTGAGTACCGGTAGTGCATTGTGGGGCTATGCTGTGCAGGGTACCGGTGCGGGTGAGGACTTCTCGAAGACCTTCTACGACCCCTGTCCTCCCGGCTACCGTACAGCCTTCCACACCGTGTGGAAAAACGGAGCCAATGGTCAAGGTGGTTATGGTGGTGATGACTCGGGTACGGAGACATACGCTTGGACCAATGAGGGTAACTTCACCAATTATGGTTTTGTGACCACAAAGGCTACTTATGGTTTTGACCGCACCTTCTACCCCTATGCCGGTCGCCGCCTCAATACGGGTGCGCTTCAGAATGTATCCACTATCGGTTATATGACCTCGGGTATGCCTATGGGTAACTTCAATACCCGAACCTACCGTTATGGAAGTCGCACCACGAATAACTCCCAGCAGGTGACAAACGAGGGCCGAAGCTACGGTCGCTCGGTAAGGTGTATGAAGGAGTAACGCCCCCCCGAGAGGAGTTGGAAATATCCCCCACGGAATACTGATTAATTGATAACAGACGACTGAAGACTACAATATGAAAAGAGAGTTGAAACAGTGGACAATAGCGGCTCTGACAGCACTTCTGGCAACAGGATGTACGATGTTTGAGCCCGAAGACACAATAGGTGGCAACACCACAGGTGGTGGCGAAGGCTACACCCCCTCGATGGAGATTACGCCCCAGTATGCAGGCACCGAGGCCACACTTCCCCCCTATTCGTCGGGAAGACTCACGACGCGCTCGCTCATCACCAACGAGACAACGGTGGCGATGAGGGCAAACTTCCTGCGCATCGACGAGGATGTGGCCCCCGATGATAGCGGCCTCTATACCTACTCGGCAAACGACAACCCCTCGAGCAGCCCCTACTATAAGACCATCAACTGGGCGGAGTCCTATCTGCTGGAGGCGACCCTGTTATCGTCGCCCGACAAGGACCACATCCGTTCGGCCTACCTCAACCCCGTGCAGACCTACAAAATGAGGGTCTATACGGACGAGAACGATGTCACCGACACGCTCGACTTCTACCACACCCGTATGGTGAGCTGGTATCCTATGAGTTGTGGCGACGGCGAGGGCTCGGCCCCCATCTGTAAGTTTGGCGAGGTCTATGCCGAGCATATGGAGGAGGGTGTCGATAGCAACGGCAATGGCTATGTGGCTCTGAAGGTTACGGGCCTCGATGGTCAAACCGACCTTATGGTGAGTGATGTGTGTGAGGGCCAATATTGGCACTCGCCCGACACCCCTGCCGACTCGAAACACTACCTCAGTGACTATGCTCCCGCAGGCCACCCCACGCTTGCCGAGGGCACCAAGACCTATGCGGCACCCTTTGGTAGCCACAAGCAGGACAGAATCCTCGACTCCAACGGCGAGACCATCCAGTGGGCTGTGAACTACGACAACCACATCAACTACAAACACTACCTCTCGGCTGTGCGCGTCTTTGCACACGCAGACCAGTCGCCACAGAACCTCTCGATGTGGGGCGATTTGGAGCACGTGACCATCGCCGACCAGCCCACCTCGGTAAAAATTATGCTCCCCACCAAACTCGGTGAGTGGGGCGAGGCCTTCGATTGGGGCGACACGAGGGAGTTGGATATCATCACGGGCAAGATTTTCGGTGAGGGCGACTCCAATAGCGACCTCCACGAGGAGGCCAAGTACCCCATCTCGTTCAAGGGTATCACAGGCGAGGCCTACGCCTACCTCGGCTATGCGCTTGTGTGTCCCGACCACGATGTGGAGATTATGCTCCACACCACTTCGGGTGTCTATTCGGTGACCATTCCCCACCACTTTATTGACCACAACGGCAATGTGGCAGATATTTTCCACGAGAGTAACATCTACGATATTAGGCTCAACCTGCGAACCAATGGTACCATTGCGGCCATTCTGGAGAAGGAGGAGGACAAAATCTACTACGACCTCACCCGTCTGACGGTCTATAAGGCTGCGGACGAGGACGAAGAGGGATTTGCAATCCACCACTACGCCAACACCCACATCGTTTCGCCCGACCACACCCCTGCCTTCGATAAGGATGGAAATATGATCTACGAGGCCGACGGTGTGACTCCCAAGTATATCGAGTACGATGGCTACTGTTTCGACGCCACAACCATCGGTAACGGTCAGGTGGGTATCATCTCGCTCGGTACCCAGACGCTCTATCCCACCAACGCACACATTGAGCCCTCGAGTGCTCGTCTGCTGTGGGAGGACCAGCTGGGCCTTGTGACCAATGTGGAGTTTCTGTATGGCTATGTGAGGTTCCGTGTGCCCAACCACTCGAGCCGCGGCAATGCTGTGATTGCCGTCTATGACAAGGAGGGCAAGGTGCTCTGGAGCTGGCACATCTGGATTACCGACCCGCCACAGACCAAGACCTACCAGGATGGCTCCTTTGAGCTCGATTTGCTCGACCGCAACCTGGGCGCAACGAGTGCCACGTGGTCGGGTGCGGGCGACGCCCTCGACACCTATGGCCTCTACTACCAGTGGGGCCGCAAAGACCCCTCGATGGGCCCCCAGAGCTACAACTACAGCGTGGAGGACCTCATCACCAAACCCTACTACGACTACTCATCTCGTGAGCGTACGGCTGCCGAGATTACCCAGTTTGCAAGGCCCACTGTGAGGGACGGCGTTGAGAACCCAATGTTCCTTATTATGCCCACCGCCCAGCAGCAGGCATACTACTTCAACTGGATATATGAGCGTAACGACATCCTCTGGGGCTACCACGAGTCCGACGGAACGATGCTCAAGACCATCTATGACCCCTGCCCCTTCGGCTACCGTGTGCCTCTTCATAGCGAGCTCTCGAAGCTCTTTGAGAGTCGCCGATATACAGGCCTCAGGGACGACTACGGTCAGTGGGTTGTGGCCACCGACAACTCGAACATCTACTTCCCCTATGCGGGATTCAAGGGTGTGGACCGCGACCTGCAGTCGCTCGTTTTGTCGTGGAACTATGTGGGCCAGAAGGGTGACTATATGACCTCCACCATCAGTAAGGACAACTCGGGATCAATCTCCGGTCACCCCATTCTCGACCACCGTGGCCGCGTCTATCTGACCAATGCGGAGAACTGGAATGAGACCGAGGGTGGCGACTACGGCTACGACACGGGCGACACCTACCGTATGATTGACTACGCCAACCGCCGTACGGCGGCCTCGGTGAGGTGTGTGAAGAACTACGCAGCGGGCTCTATCGGTGTGAGGATTACCCCCTCGCAGGATTGGTATGTGCCCGGTAGTGAGATTACTCTCCATTGCGAGGGTGTGACCACCGATAGCTACATCACCACTGCCGAGATTGTTGTCAATAACCCCGACAAGGGCACCTCCAAGGTTATCTACACAACCCCTGCGGGTACTACGGAGGCCAACCAGCCCATCTGGGAGCGTAATGAGGTATTTATTGTGGGTGTGCTCGACGGCGAGTTCTGGAGCGCCTCGACCTATGAGATTACCCTCACCTGCTACAACAGCCTTGGTGTGAAGTCTGTGAGCACCACGACCATCACCAACCACAACCACGTGATGGCCATCGACCTCTCGCAGTGGAAGGATGCCGACTATACGCAGTCGCCTCTCTACGATAAGGAGAACTACACTCGCCGCTTTGTTATCAACACCAGCGGCCAGAGCGACGTTCCAGAAAATGTGACACTCGTCTATGACAACGGCGCGTCGGCCCTGACTGTGAGCCCCACCAAGGTTTCGTCGGTGGGTACCGCCCACACCTACGAGGTGGCTTTCCGTATCGAAGCCTATGGCGAGAGGAACTTTACCATCTCGGCAACCTGTCCCAACCTTAGCGCCCACGTTGCCACCGCGCATTTCTCGACGAAGTACGTTCAGCGCACCCTCGATCCTCTGGAGTTCCAATTCCAGCTCAAGGGTGGCAAGATGTTCTATTGGAACAACGAGGCGGTTGTCTTCGAGTGGTGGGCCTCCACCCCCAATGCCTGCAACCTCACAAAAGCAGAGATTATCTATGACGACTATGAGGCGGGCAGTGGTCTCAACCCCGGTTCGGGCGTGCAGGCGGCCGGCTCGGTTTATAACAACAATCCCAATGCGTCAAGTGTGGGCTCTGCCGGCTCGCCGCAGACATACGAATTTACAAAAGAACGTGCTGCTGCCGACCGCGATGGCGTGGTGCAGACAGTGATGACCGTTGAGGACTTCTATGGCAAGACAGCCTCTCTGGAGCGCACCTGCTACATCATCCACAATGATTATGAAGGTTGGGATGGCACCAAGAAGCCCGACCAGAACTTCACCCTGGGCATCGTCATCTCGGGTGGTGCCGAGCCCGTTACCAACGGTGTCAGTGCGGTTATTGGTGGCAAAACTGTCAATTTCGTGAAGGATAACTCCTACACGGGCACCTCGGGCCGCTACCGCGACACCCGCTGGACGGCAACCCTCTCGCTGACCGAGGGCAACTATACCAACATCTCCCTGACGCTCACCTTCGACGGCGGCACGCTCACCACCACCGCCCCCAATCTGTTGGTTGCAAACGCGAGTCCTCTGACTGTTTCGATTTCTACCAATAGAAATTACGCATTCGTGGATGACAAGACTCAGAATTTGACCATCAACTACTCGGTATGGTCGCCCAACGGCAACCTTCAGAGTATTGTCATCAAGGAGAATGGCGCGACCCTGACAACAATCACACCCAACAATACGACACCCCAGACGGGTACCTACACCTACAATCCTTCGGACTCGAAGTTGGGTACTCGCACCTTCACTATCGAGGCTACGGATGTGGCGGGTATGTCGGATGTGACATCGACTAGCACCACATCTGCAAAGGTTACGGTCTATAGGGTAAGGCAAATGACCGATACAAACTTCACGGCGAATGGCACATACCTCATCGAGAACCAGAGTTATGAGAACTACTATCTCTACGATGCCGGCACAACCGTTGAGGCAACTGAAACCCTGAGCCCCGAGGCCTTTGTGACCTTCACGGCTACGGGCGCTACGCAGACCTTTAGGTTTGCTTCGGGACACTACGCCTCGGGAGGAACAAGTAACGGTGGTGATGTGAGTGCAACCGAAAGTTCGGGTATCACCTATACGCTTACATACACCAGTAATTATTGGGGTGGTGGTGGTTATTACCGCATATATCAAGATGGTCAACAAGATTTTTACTGGCAACAGGATTCTGCAACTAATGTTTTGACCCGCCGCAATAGTCACTATGAGCGAAACTGGAATATCTATTCGGTGACTACCAATTAGAGTTTTCGGGGAGTGAAAGGCAAAGAGCGCACAGCGAATGTGCGCTCTTGCTTTTTTTTGTCTGGGGGTGGGGCCTATGGGGCTTATAGGACTTATGGGGCTTATGGGTCCTATAGGTCTTAGTTGCCCTGGTCGTTTCCGCCCCCTCTCTGCTCCGGCTTATCCGTATTTACCAACTTTCAACTTTGACCACGCTGTGCGTGCTCTAAAATGCTCACGCTCGGCATAGTCTGCAG
>JAEIGA010008264.1_pt1 | contig 15766 bp, 14 predicted proteins | sample 9270691 | NCBI WGS metagenome assembly JAEIGA01 (sample SAMN17057246, study PRJNA624740) | gut metagenome | biome: biome; isolation source: fecal sample | host: Bos grunniens | place: China: Xizang | collected 2019
CAGTTCTAAAAGCCCATGGTATTGAGTCAATCCCAGTAATGAAAGAAAATCCCATGTACATCAAAAGCGAAAGCAATGCTCCCATACAACTTCAAGTCATGAGCAAGGATGCAGAAAAAGCAAAGGAACTTATTGGATAAAATAAGTTCCTTTGCTTAAACTCACATTATCATTAAATTTCAATAAAATCCTGCAACTGCACGAATAGTGCAAAACAGCCTCGGTAAATCCCTGAAGAGGAGCTGAATATATTTTCATGGCATACTGTTGATTCATTATCTATTCTCAACAGATATCGTATAGCCATAACTCCATTCACCGAACATATAATTCGCACTCTTTTTGTCTCCAACATAGAGTGTATAGGAATCTCTGGACTGGCGCGAAACATATATAACTTCGAGCTTTATATATTTCTCAGCAATTTCAACAATGTTGACACCATGGTCTGGCCTAAAATCAGAAGTCCACTCAACATATCCAAGGGCAAGGTCTGCTACAGGAATCTCAAATGTGTAATCTCCACCCATATCTCTACCGGTAACCTCACACACCTTGTACAAGGAGTCAATAAGTCTAAGAATTCTGTTATCGTTCATAGTCATATGAAATTTATTATGCAAGTTACAAAAAATTCAGGTTGTGTGCAAATATCAAATCCATATTAAACATAAGTCATGTTTAATTATTAATTATGTATTTTCACCTGCTTGCGAAAATTCACCTGCTTGCGAAAATTACAAATAATGTACGAGAATCCAGGATAGCGTGCAAATATCAAAACTATATTAAACATAATATTTATTATCATTCAAAAGTGGTTTTATTTGGAGTAGTGGGTTTTACTGAATAAAAGCTACATCTGAAATTAATTAAATAGGTGTGGACATTCATTGATTCATTAATAAAGCACTATTTTCAACAAACGGTTTTTCATTTTTTCACTTGAATGCGAAACAGGTTTATTTTAAATGGATAAAGGGATAAAGGGATAAATAGCTAAATAGCTAAAGGTTTATTTTACGGAAGCAACAGCTCGAACACGAAGACTATTAAAACGATAGTAGTTGCTGCTGCTATAACCATTGTACATATGAACGACCCAAGACAAGGAACGACCACTCTCTGTACTGCTCCAATACCATTCTTCTGGAATACTATTGTAATCAGTAAAGTATTCATTAAGGAAGCTGTTTATCTTACCACTGTTCATATATATCATATCAAGTTCGTAATGGCTTGGCAAGTACCATTGCAGGCTGTCATGGCTGTTTGCCTTGTAGTTCCATGCAGCCTCGGCTGCTGGTGCGCCTTTGATTTTAGAATCGGTTTTTCCTTTTGTCTGTTCTATAATCGCTTTTGTATCACTGTAACCGGTTGTAATATCGGCTTCACGAACTTTATCCCAATTCTCATAATTTCTTACCCCGGCAAAGTCGATATCACATCCGCCGAACTTTAATTTATAATCACCATCTTCAGGGTCTTGGCAATCCTTTGCTGCAATAATGAATTCATGGCCATTCTTTTTTATAGAGACGCCAAGTTGGGCATACCGGGATTTCTCGTTTGCTGCAAGTGCTTCCCACTGCCCACCGGTGAAGTATGCTATAGAACCGTCGTTCTTGTTGGCGCATGCAATGCACAAGAGTTCATTGGGGTCGCGTGGTTTTGAGATAACATTGCCACCTGATGAAGCGGCTGTTGTCTGTTCTCCATATGTGGATTTGGCCGTTTCCTTAAGTTCTGCAAATATTTTTTTAGCTTCTCCTTCGGCCAGTTCAACTGTATAGCTCTTCGATTCATAGCCGTTAGCACGCAATTCAACGGTATGCTTCCCGGCAAGCACCTTGAATATGTCAGGGGCGTTACCAATATGCTTACCATCGACATAGACACTGCCATTCACAGCATTACTGCTTACATCGAGCGATGCATACATGGGCGTGGGCATCGGCAAGTCTATACTCCTGTCCTCTCCGCTAACAACGACAAGAGTATATGTAGCGTTACGGTATCCAGGCTTCACTGTTTCCACCAGATATGTTCCGGGATTTAGGCGGCCGCGCCATGATCCGTTGCCTTTGGACTCGCTGTTCACCTTTATCTCAGCACCTTGTGCCTTTAGTGTAACATCGGCAAAATTGGGTTTAAGAGATATGTCCAGTTGTTTCTTCTCACGCCCTATTTCCACACTACCCTCCTCCATGCTGTATAATGGAGCTTCTACACGATAGGTGTGCATGCCATAAGGGAGGAATTTCTGCAACAGGCCATCTCTCACGTTCTCCAGCATTCCGTCTATATGCACTACGGCATTGGCCGGGACAATCCTCATCACAAGATAATGGCCGCCTCTGTCCTCACTATGTATTACGATGGTGTTCGACGGCAGAACCATTCTGTATGTGGCCTTTGACTGCAGACGCTGCTCAAAGGAGTAGTTAAGGACACCTAAGCTGCTGTGCCGTATTGTCACTTGCCGGGTACCGGAAGGAACATAGAAGAGCAGCTCGCCCGTCTTCTCAACACGTTTGATGTTGCCGTCTATTTCATATTCCTTGTCGGTGGTTACAAGACGTATGAGAGCACAAGGGTCGTCATTGGCATCCAGTACAGGAGAAGCAGATGCAGTGGCATCGTTCATGACAATGCCGAAAGACTCCACACGTATGTTCTGGGCATATATTGAAAAGGAAAACAGTGACAGTATAAAAAGGATAAATGCTCTATTCATAGCAACACAAACAATAGGTTTCACTTAACGGTAAAGTTATATAAAATATTTGGAACAGCAGAGTTCTGCTGTTCCAAATATTTTATATGGTGCACAGGGGCTATCAAACACCCTCGGCTTCCATGAGCGCATCGAGGTCCTCTGGCTCTGCATCGAGTGTCTGGCCTAATACCTCAGGTGCGACAGATATGTTCAAACCGCCCATAAGAGCCTCCTGAGCAGCAACCTCTTCGGGAGTAAGCTCGCGGCTTGTGGTAGTGTCGAGTTTAGTGATGAAACAGCACTTGGAGAGAGACTTCAGCTGCTCCTCGTTCCATATACCGAGTGTAGATGCATCGATAGCACCCTCTTTCATAGCCTTCCACTGCTGATACTGCTGACGACGAACGGCTGCAATCTCCTTAATCTCAGAACCGCAACCCTGCATGATTTTTGGTCCCGATTTAAGATATTTGCCGTAGGACAGTGCCTTAATGCCCAGACCTGGCAATGCTGTTGTTGCCGCAGCTGTCAGAACACCGATATTTGCAATATCGAGTACAATGCCGGCACCTTCCTTGATTGCTTCAATCAGCTGCCATGTAACAGCACCGCGAGTAAGATATGCACCTGAAGCATCCTCCATGTGGGCCATAACATAATCAGCACCATTAATTCCACGCAATGTGTCGGTCTTGAATGTATAGGTATGCATATTCTCAGCAACAACCTTCGTCTTGTTCCAAATGGTGTCGCAGCTTAACAAATACTGGTCAAAGCTGTCATTTCCTGTCAGTTCGGGCATAACCCACTCGAATTTCTTCTTCTCTTTCTTCTTGCCGTTCTTCTTTTGAGCATCCGCACTAACCGGAAGCATCATAATGACTGCAAGCATTGCAACCATCACTTTTGTCAATGTCTTCATAGTTTTTTAATTTAATATTATACTAATAATGTTATGTTTAATCATGGAACGAGCTCCACATCAAGTGTCTGTGTCACGTACTCGATAGAATGTGAGCGGCTCTCTCCCTGGAAATAGAGATACTTGCATTTTTCGCGTAGCGTTATCGAGTATTTGCCGCCTTGCACTGTACCTACTTTCTTCAGGTTATGTTTCTTTACACCACCGATATCGTCTATATATACATTCGAAGCGTATATATCTATATCGACAGGGAAAATCCAACCGTCACCTGCAGAAACGGTTCCCTTGATAACCGGATATTCAACTGTGGATGATGGGTGCTTCATATATTCGGCATCTATCTCGCTCAACAGTTTGGAATAGTACTCCATTTCGGGGAACTCCTCTACCAATGCACGCAGACGCTTGCGTTCAAAATTAAGGTATTTCCATACATTGGGCGATTCGAAACCCTCGTCCGCAGCTACCTTGCGCCAACGCTCGTCGGCCTGGTTTATGGCATTTGTATGGTTACGTATCTTCTTGAACTTGTTTGCGTGTATCTGATGAGCCTCCTTCTTGTCAACAGGGCAATGCAAGTGCTTGCTCGCAGCTTCGTATGCATCGGCTACGGCAGCAAAAAATGCGCTTGTAGTCTCTTTCTCATAGCCGGCTTCCTTCTCCTGTGCAATAGCAAGCACCTCTTCGTATGTCTCACTGTTTGCCTTTACCACCATAAACAGATATGAGGTACGGCCAACGAGTTCATCCTGCTTGACTTCGACACTGCTGAAGTCGGAGGAGCTTATCTCGAATACAGCATTGCCTGTGACATCGTTCTTGCTCTTGGTCTCAGGGGCAAGATTGAAGACGATTGCATAGTCCTTCTGCTCGCCTATCGTCTCGGCTGATGCCTTCATGTTGCAGTTGCTCAACGGAACAGGGTTGCCGTTATCGAAACATACGACACCATTGCATGAGATGGTAAGATTGGTAAATGCCGACATGAAGGTAACCTTAGCTACTTTAGCATAAGGATATACAGCATCCTTATCACGGTTTACGGCAATGTTTATGCGTTCGTTGTATTTACCTTCATACACCTTTCCCTTGTACATTGTGAGCGGAACTGTCTCCTGCCCCATAGGCAAACGCAACTGCAATTGCGTCTTCATGAAATCATCATCATAATCCTCCGGGAATGTGTATTCTATAGTGTATTTGTAGTGCCCGTTGCTTTCAATGCTCCTTACTCCCTTCTCTATTCCTGCACTATGCGACATTATGAGATTGTCGCAGTTCGATGTAATTGTAATGATAACACCGTCAGCAGGAGCAGCCTTGGCCTTGTTCTCTACCGGTGGCACAAGAACCGTATTGTTATCCTGCGCGTTTGTCTTTCCGACGGCAATGAATAGCAGAAGCGATAAAAGGGTTATCTTTTGTAACTTCTTCATAATTATTCTGATTATAGGTCAATAACAAAGTCTCCAGGTGTAAAGACTTCTTCTTTTGCAATAGGCTGTGTCTTCTTTTCGTCCATCCAATATGGCTGCCATGTACGTACGTGTATCTGCACGTTGTCCTTGTCGCGGAAATCCCACAACAGGAAAAGGTAGCCGTCATCGCTGTATCCACGGCTGTTTGAATACTTCTGACGCACTGTAACGCCATAGAAGCCCTCCATCTGCGGATTCGGATGCTTGACAACCTTTACGTCCTCAAAAAGTACATTTATCCAACTGTTGCTTGCAAAGCTCCTTTTAAGATTACTGATATACTGCTGCTTGTTCTGCTTCTTGTATGTAACCTTATTGTATGATATGCCCATTCCGTCAGTCTTCTTGACTTTTGTTACCGTACCGGTAATGATGAGAGCGTCCTCGCTGAAGATGTTCTCCAGGAATACTGTATCCTTCTCGTTATATGCTGTACGGAACTGCTCTACATAGGAAAGAATCTGCTGACGACGGCTGACCTCTGTTACGGTCTTGCCCTTCTTCATCACATTCTGATAGACATTTGTGCTAAGCGTAAAGTTGAAACGTGTTATTTTGCCAGTAGCGTCAAAGTTTATGACAGCCTCCTGATATTCATCATCGAGAGTCTCGCCCTGAGGCTTTATCATCAACGGAATCTGACGTACCTGATAAGTGTTGCCTACAGTAAGACAAGACTGCACTACCTCACTGTCGTCGCAATAGAAATGGACATTCTCCCAAAGAGCTGCAAGACCGCTGACAGCACCGTCAGAAAGGCCCAGGTTTACCAGGTTCAATGCACGGTTATCATTGTATGCGGCATTTATCTCGGTAAGCAACCGGCTTGCCGACCTCTCCATTTTAGCTTTCAGAGCGTCATTATACAGGCCATCTACAATCTCCAATTTAACTCCTTCCTGTGCTTTAACGGTAACAATCGCAAAAAAGCAAACAGCAACCATCAGCCAACGTAATAAACTTCTCATAATATTCTATTTTATATTTTTTACTGTAACATGAACCAATATGCGCCACAACCGCTAAAGTCGGCCAGATTCCTTGCCCTATTGCCCTTTGCATCGGTGTAATTGTCTCCGTTCTTGCGGACAATAGACTTTATATTACCTTCGCGTGTATAGAACAGCAGATAACACTCTTCCAGAACCGTCTCTGAATTGTAGCTTCCATATTTTATCTTGCCGTCATTCTTCAATGAAGCAAAAATCGGTTTCAAGTCTGTCATTGTCTTTGCACCCAATATCTTCTCAAGAGATGCATCTTCGGCATTTCCGGCAACAGCAGCATCATTCTGCAACGGAGTGGATATCTCCGATAGAGGCTGCAAGTCAACTCCACTCTCTTCATCGTTCAGCACAATCTGGCCTTCACCATATATCAGCACTATATCCTTCTTCTTTACATAGAGAAATGCACGGGTCTTTACACCTCGTTTCATATCCATCTGCTGGGCACATGAATTTATATCCTGCAGGACAACCTGCTTGACTTCTGCACCTTTTCTTTTCGAAGCCACCCAATCGTTTATCTCTGCGACGAGCAACTCTCTTGCCAAGCTCAGAGCCTCCTCTTCCGTTGCCATTGTAGCCTCGGCCGAAAGATACTGCGTAGAGCGTTTGATTTTGTTTATCTGTGCTTTTGTATCGGCATTATTCTGAGCATTAATAACACAAGCAAAGCTGATACCTAAAATAAATAGTATAAAAGACTTTTTCATAATTATTGTTTTTTTAACCGTATCTACCTCTCACTTACCGCCAGACTATTGATTCAGTTCATCAAACAGTGCCGAGATATTGTGAGTTGGAATAAACGTATTGAGGTCACCTTTTACAGTACCCTTGCCATCCTTGAAGATTGCGTATGGTACTTCGGCATTCATTATGTGATTGAACCTCATTATTGTATTGACTGCAAAGAATGCAACTCTGATATGGTCGGAATTCATCTCTTCTACCCCTACGTATAGATTGCATCCGAGTACCTTCAGATACGATAGCCATAGCCGCAGAGGCAAAGTACGTTCTTCTTTCTTCAATCCGTATTTACGTACAACAAGCTGCAACGACACATCTCCGGGGCATGTCTCCGATAAAAGAAGACTGTGGCAACTCTCAATCGGATGATCGGCATCGAATACCAATTGCAGGTTATTGTCTATATTCTCCAGATAAAGATTGCTGTTTATATCTTTAATCTGGTAGGCTCCGCCGGGTTTAAGGTAATAATTATCTTGCAGGTGCTCGCACTCCTTGATGCTGGCCGATAATGTATCGACAATCCTGAAGCAATAATTGTCAAGCCCGGCAAAGAAGTCACGTTCAAGTTCCTTAAGGTTCTTTCCTGTAAGCAACTGACAAGATGCCGGGATAGACATCTCTATCAAAGGAATCTCTGAATTGAATATGAGCAGGTTGTACCTGTCATTCTTCTCGGCAAAAGCCAAGGAGGTCTTATCGTTTATCAGAGCAAGGTTTTCGACACTGCCCCTTGGTATGCGCACATCATCACGCTCCATACGCGATAAACGTTCGGCATTGTCCATGCCCTGCAACATTCCCAAATAACGTTCGGCAAAGTTAAAGACCACTGATACTGCCGGAATCTCCTCTGAAGCCTTGAGCACCTCGTTCCGTAGCTTTTCACCCAAAACACCATTATGCTGCCCCCACAAAGATAGCGGGAGTAGCATAATGAATATAGAAAAACATACTGTTCTAGAAAAATTATTCACAGATGTTAGGGAATAATTGACTCTTTATTGCCGTCATTCTTATGCCAGGTACCTGTTACAAGATGTCCGTCCTCGAAAATTCCGGTAACTCTTTCGCCTGGCTGAGCTGTACGCTTCTTGATATCACGCGGCTCTATAATGTGCGCTTTCTTGAATGTAAGCACGCCATTATCGTCGTTCATCTTACCGTTCTTCATGCGACCTTTGTAAACTGCATAGCCGAAATCCTTAGTAACAACCTGATTAACAACGGGGGGTACTTTCTCACCGCCATCGCCTCCAGGAGGTGTCAGCGGAGGAGTTAGAGGATCAACTATTATAGTATCCGGTCCACCACCTTCACCAGGAGGTGTTGGCGGTAACACATGCTTTTCTGAAGGCATAAACCATATAGCAGCTCCACCCGCCAATACTGCAATAATAGCCACAATCGCTATTATAAGCTTTGTATTGCCACCTTTTTTGGGAGGAGGACATTCGCGCAATGCCTTTCCACACTCAGCGCAAACAAAATCCTTACGCGCCGGAATCTGCTGCACCTCTTTTGCCTTTGCTTTCGAACAACCATCGTTCAGGCACATTCCATATCTGAAACGAACTCTATCGTTACTGTTACTTGCCATTTTATTTCTTGTTTAAATTGTTATCTGGATTCTTATTATCACATCATTGGTGGAGGTGTAGGTCCGCCCATAGGAGGCAACGGAGGCAACCCAGGAGCTGCTGCCGGGGGAGCAAACAATGCCTGCAAAGCCGGAACTTGTCCTGCAGGAGTCCAAGAAGGCATTCCCTCCATCCAAACAGTGCTTTGAGCTGTCAATTGGCCACCCTGCACCATCTGCCTGCACTGTTCCATATTATAAGGACCGTACTGCTGACCTCCTACTGCTATAAACAGTTTTATATCAGATATCGGAGCCGAAACAGGAGGAGGAACCGGTGCATTACCCGGCATTGGCGGAGGTGCCGCAAATCCGGTTGTAGGTTGTTGTACATTTGCGCCCGTCTGCATTGTTGCCTGCGCAGCCTTAGCAGCAATCTCTTCGGCGTTATCTACAGCAAAGAGTGACGGCAACTGAGTTCCATCGCCTTCGCTGTGCAACAGAATGGCATTGCTCCTGTCTGTAGCAGGATTGCCTGTATTCAGGAATCTGTTGTAACGCTCTCTATAAGGAACCATCCATTCTATTCCACGCACCGGGAAACAGTATGATACTGTGATAATCGAAAGTTCGTCCTTACGTGGACTCTTTCGGTTAACAGTTATTGTTGTGCGGGCTGTACTCTGGTTGAATGAGTTCTTGAATGCAGCCTCAAGCTTATCGGCAAATTTCTTTAGACCCTCATTCTCATCGGGTGACGGAATAGAGACAAGAATAGCCTTCTTGTTTATGCTTGCCGGGTTTGTAGGGCTGAGGTTACCCTCATTATTGCGTAGATGCAACTGAATCTGGTCGTTGTTCAAACGCAGATATACACCACTCTGACTTACAATCTTGGAAGCAAAAGCCTTTATATCATCATCTGTCTTCAGCTTCTGCTGCAACTGTGTAAGAATATTCAAGCCCAGCACCTTGCTATCGCTATCGGCCTTCTCGTCGTGCTTGATTTTTACAATCTCGGACAATTTCACATCAAATGCATCCTTAATGTCATCGATGCTTATGCTGTTTGCCAAATTACCGAAATTGATAAAGTCACCGATAGGCAAAATAGACTCACGCAACTGACGGGCAATGTTCGGCATATCGACCTTGTCTATTTTGAGTTCCTTCTCGAACTCGCTCATAGCCTCCTCTTCGCTGACTTCGATTATCGCGCCCTTCATATCCTCAAGTCCCTTGTTCACCTTCTTCTGTGCTGTAACCAAACGCTCAGTCTCATCGATAGCCTCGTTTATCTTCTGTCCGAAAGAAGATATGTCGGCATCCATCTTGCCTATCTCTACAAATACTTTTGCCAAGAGTTTCTTAGCGAACTCCCAAGCACAAAGCATTGTCTTTGAGGTGTAATAGTCGGTGAGAATACCTTGATGGTCGGCATAACGGCGTGCACCAACACCAACCATACGCTGCAATATGCCCAAGCGGCTCCACTCCTCGACATTCGCCTTGCGGTCCTCTTCGCAGGCATCATAATTGAGCTTCTCCTCTTTTTCTTTTGTTTCGAGTTCCTCGCGCATCTCTCCCAAACGCTCAAGCAAGAGTTTTGAAACCTTCTGCAGCTCAACGATAGAAACATCGCCTAGCTTCCATTTCTCGAACAGCTCGACCTCTATGCCATGGCGTATCTCACGTGCAATTTCGGGAATCACCCTCTCCTTGCCCTGGAAGAATGCCTCAACACCCTCCTCGCGGAAATGCTTGCTATAGAACTCACCCATTATGGTGTCGAGTTCGTTGAGCGGACAGTCGGCCTTCTTGGCGTCTTCGGCATAGCCGATAGCCTTGTCATGCCAATAGTCGTTGAAGCCTGGGTAATCGGCATCGGATTCAAGTACCTTTACCTCCATTGTCAGATGCAGGTCATCGAGCATCCATTTCGCAAGGTTCTCCTTATTGAAATACTCTTTGCGATAGTCCTTGTTGCGCTCCTCGTCAACATATCCGAGGTTCTCGCGCCAGTTGTTGTATTTGAACTGGTACAATATGCTCTCGCCTATAGTATATGTGATGTGCTTGAGCACTCGGAGTTCGGGATACATCACTCGCTTGATACCGAATGAATTGATTTTCTTGGTACGTGCCACAGGAATACGGCCATCTGGGCCTGCATTTGCAGCCTCGTCATATTCCAATGCGAAATCGTCCATATTCTCGAAATTGTAAGAACGAATAATATCACCGTTAACCTGGTCCTCTTCGTTTATGAAGAATATACGGGCAAACATATAGTCGCTTACAATCTTCGGCAGTTCTTCGAGTGAATTTATAGTGAGACCATTCTCATTTACATTGCTGTAGATAGTCAAACCGTCGGCAACACCCTTGACACGGTCGTTATACAGGTTTGCAGGACCTCCGCCTGTCACATCGCAAGGCACCCAGCGGCCAACCTGCAAAGCGTTCAACTCATTCATTGCCGCATAACCATTCTGGTAGTAACGGCCCTGATCCATATCCGCTTTAGGAAGATTCATCTCCGGAATCATTGCATAGACAGAAATCTTAGCATTGGGGAATGTCTTACGTGTCTGTAGAATAACATCCACAACAGAACCCGAACCGGTTCCTCCGCAAAGGCCGGCAAAAATATGTATATAGGTCTTTTCGGCATTTGTAGAAATTACCTCGCAACGTGCATAGGCATCCTTAAGGCTGTTTACATACCCTACGGCATTTGCAGCAAACAAAAGACGGCCGGCACGACGTTTCTGTCCTGCAGCCTGGCCTAGCGAGCCGATTGCCGAACGTACTGCTGACACATTGTCAACGATACCTTTTACCGAAGGATAGTTGTTGATATGGTCAAGAATGTGTTCAACATCTACTGCCTTGATATTCAGGAACTCGTTATTGGTAAACGAAGCATCCTGACCCATTACACGAAAATCGGGACGGGCTCTGCCGTCCTTAGGCATCATCTCGTCGGTAGAATCGACATACAACAAAGCTACCGGAAGCTTTTTGCGCTCATCAGCAGTTGGGAACTCTTCGAACATGCGCATCTTGAACGCACGCAGAATCTTACCGCCGGTACCTCCTAAACCAACGAGGATGTGATTGCCGTTAACAAAATTTGTTTCCATAATAAGTTGTTTTATATTTTATTAATTTCATCTTGTTCTTCTTGTACGTGAATGGCCGCTTATGCGAGGACGTGAACGGTCACTGCCTATTGGCTGCCTTCCGGAACTTTCACGGGTACGGCCACCGGAACCGTTATTTAGCGAAATGGTTTTGATGGCTATGATTGCCGATACCGTCACAAATCCCAGACACCAGAACAAACGGCGCGCAATGAACTCACGCAAGTAACTGCGTATCTCTTCACCGACTGCTGCCGGAAGTGTCTCGACCGTATAACCCTCGAAGTATCCGTAATCGAAATAGTTCCTGAATATGGGATACTCATCAAGCAATTCCTGTACAATGTCTTCGCTTTCCGATATCGACACCTCGACATTGAACATGTGACGCGAATCCAGAATCTCTTCGGTCCTGTACTCTACGACATCTGTAAAAGAGATTATCTTTATAGCTCCGCAAATCATTATGCACTGTACGGACAACAGGACAAAAAGCACTGCACCGACCATATACGAAACAGCCGTGAAAGCGGCATTCTTCCACCAGCCTTTAATCGCAAGGTAGAAAAGCAACATGCAGACTGCAGCGATAAGTATTCCCCAGAAGAGGCTACCTATTGAAAATTGGAGTATATCCCAAAGCACATTCATAGCTTATGTTTAATTTTTGTTTTTTTTAACTAGAAAATAAAAATCCGGCGACCGGAATTGCAAATATAGATAAAATATTATAAAAAAGGATAATTTGCCAAAAAACATTTAAAAGTGTTCCTAATCGTTTTATCTTTGAGGATAATATTTTATCATTATGGTTGAAATATCAGTCATTTTAAGTAATTTTGCGAATTGAATTGAAGAAAAAGAAATATTATGCCAAATTTATCGGAAAGAGCCATACTGATGCCGTCTTCGCCTATCCGCAAGCTGGCACCGTATGCAAATGCAGCCAAGGCTCGCGGTGTCAAGGTATATCACCTGAACATCGGACAGCCCGACCTCGACTCTCCCGAAGTTGCCTTGGAGGCCATAAAGAAGTTCGACCGCAAGATACTTGAATACAGTCCTAGCGACGGCTTTCTCTCCTTACGCGAAAAACTTGTCGGGTATTACGACCAGTATCAGATAAAGCTGAAGCCTGAGGACATAATTGTAACGGCAGGAGGCTCCGAAGCAGTGCTCTTTGCATTGCTCACATGCCTTAACCCCGGCGATGAAATCATTGTCCCCGAACCGGCCTATGCCAACTATATGGCATTCGCCATTTCGGCAGGTGCCGTGATACGCCCGATACGTTCATCGATTGACGAGTCATTTGCATTGCCGCCGATGGAACGCTTCGAGGAGCTCATAAACGAACGTACGAGAGGAATCCTCATCTGCAACCCGAACAACCCTACCGGCTACCTTTATACACGCAATGAGATGAACCGCATACGCGACCTGGTGAAGAAACACAATCTCTACCTTTTCTCAGACGAGGTGTATCGTGAGTTCATATATACGGGTTCGCCGTACATATCGGCATGTCATCTCGAAGGGATTGAAGATCATGTTGTACTTATCGACTCCGTTTCAAAGCGATATTCGGAATGCGGAATACGCATCGGTGCTCTTATAACAAAGAACAAGGCTGTGCGTGAAGCCGTCATGAAGTTCTGCCAGGCACGCCTTAGCCCGCCTCTTCTTGGACAGGTTATTGCCGAAGCATCCATAGACGCTCCGCGCTCATACGCAATAAACACATACGAGCAGTATATCGAACGACGCAACTGCCTTATTGACGAGCTGAACAAGCTGCCGGGAGTGTACTCCCCTATTCCTATGGGCGCATTCTACACTGTAGCACGATTGCCCATTGATGACAGTGACAAGTTCTGCGAATGGTGCCTTACCGATTTTGAATACGAGGGGGAGACCATAATGATGGCTCCGGCATCGGGTTTCTACAGCGAGAAAGGATACGGAAAGAACGAGGTACGTATTGCCTACGCCATAGACAAGGCCGACCTCAAACGTGCAATATTCCTGCTTGGAAAAGCGCTCGAACAATATCCGGGACGTACAACCCCTTGAGAAATCCAATAACAATAAAAAACATCGGGAGTTCGAAAGAACTTCCGATGTTTTTTATTTGGTGAACAAGCAACTGGTTACTCAACAGATTCCAGCTTCTCCAGTTCGGCAACCTTATCCATCATGTTAAGGTTGTAGTAGCAGTTCATAAGACCGTTGAACCAGAATTCCCTACGATCGGGAGAGATTGAACGGAGTTTCTCATAGAGAGGAAGAGCCTGGCTATAGATACCATTCAAGACCTCCTTGTCCTTTGCAAGCTTCTGTCTGTCATTAATCTTTGTAGAAGACTGTGCATTGCTGTACTCCTGAGCCTTCAACAGATAGCAACGGCCCATATTGGCCAGTGCAGTCTCATAGTTTGGATCAGCGGCAAGAGTCTTTGTGTACCATTCCATTGCGACATCAAGCAAATCCTTTGCATCTTCGTTCTCATACTTGCTCTGTGCAATGTAACCCTTCAGGAACAAGAACTGTGGATTCTGAGGGTCAGACGCGATAAGTTCGTCGGCCAATGCATTCAACTTTTCGTTGTCGTTCATGCTGTCATAGAACTGTATGAGCGCCTGGCTGTAATATTCATCATCCGGAAACTTTGCCAAACCTTCCTTGCAGCGGTTTATCCATGTAGCTGTATCGCCAAGCTCCTTATACGCTACGGTCTTGTAACGGAAAGCTGTCTGAGCGAATTTAGGATTAGTCAAGGCTATATCCACATGAGGGTCAAGAACCATGTCATACTTCTGCATCTGCATACCGCAGAGTGCCATGTTCAAGCCGGCATTAGGTACATATATCGTATCCTTCTGTATTACGCCAGCCTTACACAATTTGTCCGAAGCATCAATAAACATCTTAAAAAGATGGAATGCCTTCTCATAGTCTTCTTTGCCATACACAGATGCACCGGCATTGTAGAACTGACCAAACTGAGTACCGTATGCCATTCTTATGTAATCGGCATACTGAGGGTCAACCTTGCCCTTCTCGTTAGGCATATTGTCATACTTGTCACACTCTGCCAATTCAAGGCCGAATTCATAAATGTAGTTATTGAGTTTATCCTCATCAAAAGGATTTCCCTCACTACGCTTACGGTTCTCGTTATCTATTACCGCTTTCTTTGCATTTGAGCTGACATACCACACATAGGCATTCTTGTTTACAAGCGGGCTTTCCAAAGCAGGCTTTACAGCCCTTGCTGCAGCTTCCGGGTCGGAAGCCGTGTTTTCCTCTGCATCTTCAACAATGCCCATAAGAGCCTTGATTTCTTTCTTCTGTTCTTTCAACTGCTCTTTTGTAAGTTCCTGACCGAAAGCGAATGTTGCGGCAAGAACAAAAGCTAAAGATAATACTGACTTTTTCATATTGATCTCGTTTTAAGTTGTTATGTTTTATTCTACTGTTGTATTCTCTACAGGCTGCTCAGCACCCGGCTCCTGACCTTCAGACTCTACATCCGCCGGTATTTCCTCTTCACGGGTAACCTTACATACAGAACCTATGCAATCGTTCTTCTTTCCGAGGTTTATGACACGGACACCCTGAGTAGCACGTCCTTGAACAGGAATCTGTTCTACAGATGTACGGATAGTAATTCCCGACTTGTTTATAATCATCAGATCATTGTCGTTGTTGACATCCATTATAGCAACAAGATTACCAGTCTTTTCCGTTACCTGAAGTGTCTTGACACCTTTACAGCCACGGCTTACAGTCGGATAGTCATCGGTTGCCGAACGCTTGCCGTAACCCTGCTCAGAAAGGACAAGAAGGCTATGTTCCGCATCATCGTTCTTTGAAAGCACAACCATGCCTACAACCTCGTCATCCTCGGCAATATCCATACCCTTGACACCCGTTGCCGTACGTCCCATGGCACGTACAGTGCTTTCGTTGAAGCGGACAGCCTTGCCGCCACGGTTAGCCAGAATTATATCGCTTTCACCATCGGTAAGAGCTACTGATATAACCTTGTCATCTTCGCGTATTGTTATGGCAATGATACCGTTTGTACGTGGACGTGAATACTGTTCGAGACTTGTCTTCTTTATGATACCGTTCTTTGTACAGAATACAATGTTGTGGC